>ENA-ORRL01000331-ORRL01000331.1-human-gut-metagenome-genome-assembly--contig:-NODE-331-length-55837-cov-9.777706_pt1 | contig 55837 bp, 47 predicted proteins | sample MGYA00242175_ERZ509134 | MGnify/ENA primary metagenome ERZ509134 (study PRJEB26280, sample SAMEA2338660) | human gut metagenome | biome: human gut; feature: human-associated habitat; material: faeces... | reverse complement strand
ACATATCCATATCTTCCAAAGAGAACTCAACCCGAATCTTTTTCGAGTCGACCTCGCCCTTGGAAAGCAAGACAACCGTCTCGACGTGCTTTGTCTGCGGGAACAGGTCTACCGGGCAGAACTTGGCGGCGCGCCAGCCGAGGCGGGTGAAGGCGGCGACGTCGCGGGCGAGGGTCTCGGGGTCGCAGCTGACGTAGACGACGCGGCGCGGCTTCATTTTGTTGACTGCCGCGATGCACTCCGGCGTACTGCCCGCGCGGGGCGGGTCAAGGAACACTACATCCGGGTGCAGGCCCTCCCCGGCCGCGGCGGCCATCCATTCGGTGGCGTCGGCGCAGACAAAGCGAGCATTTGCAATTTTGTTGCGGCGGGCGTTGGCGGCGGCGTCCTTCACGGCGGCGGGGTTGCGCTCAACACCGATGACCTGTTTGGCCAGCGGCGCAGCGCAGAGGCCAATCGTGCCGATGCCGCAGTAAGCGTCAATAACCGTCTCGCGGCCCGTCAGCTTGGCAAGCTCCAGCGCTTTCTTGTACAAAACCTCGGTCTGTGTGCGGTTGACCTGGTAAAAGCTGCGGGAGGAAATGGCAAACTGCGTGCCGCACAGCGTATCCAGCACAAAGCCGGGGCCGTAGAGCGTTTTCTCGCGGCTGCCCAGCACGGCGCTGGAGCGGGTGGGGTTGATATTCTGCACGATGCTGACGACCCAAGGCGCTTTTTTGCGCAGAGCCGTGCAGAAATTCTTGCTGCCGGGCAGGTCGGGGCCGGGCGTGACCAACGTGACCAGCACCTTACCGTCACCGGAGCTGCGCAGCACGGTATGGCGCAAAAGGCCGGTGCCGCGATCCTCATCGTAGGCGGTCCAGCGGCAGGCGCGGGCGGCGTCCAGCACGGCGGCGAGCGTCTTATTCAAAATTTCCTCCTGCAAAAGGCAGTCCGCGCCGGGCAGGACTCGGTGGGTGCCCTCGGCATACAGGCCGCAGACGAGTTTGCCTCGCTGGGTGGCAAAGCTGGCAATGGCCTTGTTGCGGTAGTGCAGCGGCTCGGCCATACCCTGCACGGCCTTGACCGGGGCAAACCCGCCCAGCAGCTCCTGCAGGCGGGCCTGTTTTTGGGCAAGCTGTTCACGGTAGGGCAGCGCCAGCAGCGGGCAGCCGCCGCATTTTTTCTCGTAATTGACACAGGTGTTTGGCATAGGAAACGGCCTTTCTCTTGCACATCGTTTGCAAGGCGTGCTACAATGGTAATAAGAGCAAATCCAAAACGGAGGTACTTACTATGAATGTATTGTTGATCAACGGCAGTCCACACAAAAACGGCTGCACCAACGCAGCCCTGACCGAGATGGCCAAGGCGCTGAACGAAGCAGGCATCGAGACGACGATTTTCTACATCGGCTCTGCGCCGGTGGGCGGCTGTGTGGGCTGCGGCGGCTGCAGCAAGGCGGGCAAATGTGTGTTCGGCGGCCCTGTGGCCGACGTGCTGCCGCTGGTCGAGAAGGCCGACGGCATCGTGTTCGGCGCGCCGGTCCACTACGCCACGGCGGCGGCCAGCATGCTGGGCTTTATGCACCGGCTGGCCATCAGCGGCGGCAAATACCTGCGCCACAAGCCCGCGGCTGTCGTGACAAGTGCCCGCCGCGCGGGCACGACGACGGCGCTGGAGGCCATGGAGAAGGTGCCGCAGTTCTTTGAGATGCCGCTCATCAGCTCTACCTACTGGCCGATGGTCCACGGCGGCAAGGCCGAGGAGGTTCTCTCCGACGAGGAGGGCCTGCAGATCATGCGCAACCTGGGCCGCAACATGGCGTGGATGCTCAGGTGCATCGAGGCCGGCAAGGCGGCGGGCATTGCGGCACCTGTGGCGGAGAATGACAAGCGGACGAATTTCATCCGGTAAATTTAGCAAATAAAACGGGAGGTCAGAGACCTCCGGCGGGCGGCAGGCCGTCAAAAAAATTCATTCTTGCCTTATCGCGTGTGTAGGGGCGACCATTGGTCGCCCGTCAGCTTACCGCAGCAACGCATTTTCTGGGGCAGTTTGCTTACAAGGCAAACGGGCACGGGCGAGCAATGCTCGCCCCTACAAGAGTTTTTCCAGTTTTGCGCGGGCAAGGCCCGCGGAAAGCCTCCCCTGTAAGGGGAGGTGGCCGAGCACAGCGATGACCGGAGGGGCTTTTGCCGCTTTGCCTTTACGCCAAACTCTTGCTCCGGCCCCCGTTGACGTCGTCCTCGGTCACGGCCTTGGTCGTTTTATCGGCGGTCCGGGCGTTTTCCGGGGCATGGCCGGTGGGCCAGACGTTCTGCAAAAGTGCAATGATCGGCTCATAATCCTGCGTGCGGGCAGCGGCCGTGACATAGATCGTCTCGCCGCAATCGTAGTCGATCTGGGCAAAGATCGTCTGGTAGCTGCCGCAGTCATAGCGCACTGCCGACACAGCGGCATCGGGTACGGTAAAGCCGATATCATACCGGACCGTGCCGGTCGTTTCCTCCAACTCCTGACCGGACTGGGCCAGAAAATCCGTGTAGGTGTCGGTGGTCTGCAAAAGCACCACCGTGTAGCTCAGCTGGTTGCCCGTGGTCAGCGACAGCGTGTCGTCCTGCGCCATGACGGGCTGCTCCCATTGGTTCTGGTCATAGACGACAGTCACGCCGTTGTCGCCGTCGCAGGTGGTGTAGTCCGGCTCGGCGCTTGTCACAAAGCTGTCGCCGCCGTAGAGGTAGAGCATCACATCCTGAAAGCTGCACCCGGTCAGGGTCAGGGCAGTCAGCGCGGCGAGGGCCGCAGCGGTCCATTTTTTCATAAGTCTGTTCCTTTTATAATAGCATAATGGCGTAAAAGCCCAGCGCCGACGCGGCCAGCACAAAGGCGTTCCAGCCAAGCACGGCAAAGACGCCGCCGAACGCGAGACCGGCCAGCACGTCGCTGATATAGTGTACGCCGGTCACGACGCGGGAAATCGCAATGAGAACGCCCAGCACGGCCAGCACCGCGCCGAGCGGCGGCAGCACATACCACGCCGTCCCGGCAATGGCCGCCGCCGAAAAGCAGTGGCGGCTGGGCATGCTCTGGCCGGTCTTGTCCTTGGGGAAAAGCGGCGTAAAGCCCAGCGCCGTGTAGGGCCGCGGGCGGTCAATGAGCTTGCGCACCAGCGTGCCGACGACGAACGCCGACGCGGGCACAACGAGCGCGGGCCAAAGCTGTCCCATCCGGTGCCACGCCAGCCAGGCCAGCATACCCAGGTACAGCAGGTAGACGAGCGCCACGGCGCTGCGGCTGACGAGCCGCAGCGCCTTTTTGGCGGCTGGCCGTGCATTGAACCACCCGATGACGGCGCGATATTGCTCTGCGTTCATAGGGGCATCCTCCCGGAAATAATTGTACAGTATAAGAATAACATTCTGCAAAAGGCTTGTCAAACGGCGGGTGGAATGTTTATAATGTGTTTACACACTAGCCCCGCATGGGTGGCTGGAAAAGCCTTGTTTCCGCCCGAAGCATTTCGGATTACCGCAGGGCTCTCTCCCCCACGCAGAGGGGGCCAAGAAGGAAAATGGGAGGTTTGTCCCTTTGTTTGGTTTTGCAAATGGGCTGCTGGCGTTTCTGGCGCTGGCGGCTGTGCTTGATTTTCTGCCCGTGCTGCGGCACAGGCGCGCCCCTGCCGTCTGGTGGGGCGAGGAACGGCTGCTGTTCACCACGCGCTATGCGTCGGTGCGCCAAAAATACGGTGCATGGGCGTTTTTGCTGGGCGTGATGGTGTATGAGTTCATCGTTGTGTTCAACAACAGCATGGCGCGGGAAAACTGGCCCTGGCTGCAGACGCGGGTCTCCCCCGTGCTGGACTGGGTCATGTATCTTTGCTTCGGCTTTAAGATCCTGCTGGGCACAAAGTACAATGGCCGCAGCATGGTCTGTGCCGGGCTGCTGTACTTTGTAGCGCGGTGGGTCTACTTCAACGGGCAGAACATCTGGTGGCTGGGGCTTTGCGTGGCCCTGCTGGCCGCCAAGGACGTGCCGCTGCGCCGTGTGATGAAGGCATTTCTGGCCTGCGGCGTGCCGACGCTGACGCTGGTGGAGCTGCTGCACTTTGCGGGCATCATCGCGCCCGACGCGACCAGTGAGCGCAACGGCAGCTACCGCCTGATGTTCGGCTACGGCCACCCCAACACCTTCGGCGGGGTGATGTTCGGCCTGCTGCTGGCGTGGGTGCTGCTGCGCCGAGCCAGGCTGACCTGGCCGGAACTGGCTGGCGTGGCCGCCGTGGGCGTGTTCCTGATGGTCGGCCCCAAGTCCCGGTCCGCGGCGCTCTGCACGTTTTTGCTCGTTTTGCTGCTGGCACTGGCAAAGCTGCGCACCCGCAGGGGGCTGTACCCGGGCAGCAGACCGCTGGCAGCGCTCTGCGCGGCCACGGTGCCGGTGCTGGCCGTGGTCAGTTATATTTTACCGCTGTTCGTCGTAAAAATCGGGCCGTGGGCCAACGATATCGGCCCCGGCTGGCTGAAGAAGCTCGACGACCTGCTGACCTGCCGCATTTCGCTGGCATGGGCGGCATACCGGGTGTTCGACATAAAAATTGCGGGCCAGATGCTCCCGGACTGGCCCGCGCTGGACAATATTTTTGTGTATCTGCTCTACCTGACCGGCCCCGTGATGGTCGTGCTGGTCTGCGCGCTGATGATGACGGCGCTGTACGGCTATGCCCGACGCGGGCAGTGGCAGGCCGTGGCCTGCCTTCTGGTCATGCTGGCCTATGGCTACATGGAGAGCCAGGTCACCCACCTGACAAGCGACCCCGCTCTGCTGCTGCTCTGCGGCGCGGTGTTTGCGCTGCCGCGGGAACGGTGGTTGGATGAATAAAAGGCAGCCTACGTAAAGCTCCGCGGGCGGATGCAGACTGTCGAAAAACTCTTGTAGGGGCGAGCATTGCTCGCCCGTGCCCGTTTGCCTTGCAAGAAACTGTCCCGGAAAATGCGTTGCTGCGGTAAGTTGGCGGGCGACCAATGGTCGCCCCTACATACGCAATAAGGCAGGAATGCAATTTTTTGACAGTTTGAATCCGCCCCTACGGCGTTTACTCCTCCGGGTAGGCGTCGGCGGAAATTTCCACGGTTTCCTCCTCCGAAGCGGCTTCGGCGCCGGCCTTGGCGGCAGTGATAAGCCCTGTCACCTCGCCGGACGGCTTTTGCAGTAAATATGCCCCCACGGCCTTAGCCTTGTAGACCAGCAGCACACAGTAGGTGTCATGGTCGCCCGTAGAGAGCTGCGGGCAGAGCACAGTCCACTTTTCCACGGTCTTGCCCTTGTAATCGGCCAGGTCAAGGCCGCTTTCCTGCACGATCTGGTTGAAGGCGGCAAAGCTGTCGTCCCATTTTTTGGGGATCTTCACTTTGTCCACCGCCGCACTGGCCAGGTCGGTGTCAAAGCCGTAGCCGGTAAAATAAGTCCCGATGTCCTGCGTGGTCTCGATGCCCGGCACCGCCGCGGCGGACGCCGTGACTGCCCCACCGGAAAAATGTACCGCCGCGGCCACCGTGCCGCACAGGCAGACGGCGCACAGAGCCAGCGCGCCCGCCTGCCGCAGACCGGGTTTTGTAACGGTAAATAAAAACATAAGCGCAGCCCCCTCACACATTGTCAATGCAATGTATGCGGGGGCTGCGCGTTTTATGTGTTCAGTGCGCGGCGGGTGGCGGGCGCATATTGAATGCGCCCCTACGGCGAAACGCAGCACCCTGTCCGTAGGGGCGGATTCTATATCCGCCCGCAATGGCAACGGCCATACGCATTACTTATACTGCTGTTTTGGCGCGTACCACTGGAAAATGACCGCGTCGTTCTCGGCCTCGAGCTTCTGGGTGTCATGCTCGGGCAGGGCGGTCCACATGACCATCATGGCACCCAGGCGCGCACAGAGACGCACGGCCCAGTTGCGTTTTTCGGGGCACCAGGCGATAAAATCAGGCCGCCCCAAAAAGTTGCCCAGGCAGTGGGAGAACACGAACGCGGGCACGGGATGCGCACCGGTCTTGCGGTAGCTCCGGTAGCTGTCGGCCAGCTGACCGCGCAGCAGACCGGGGGCCTGCCGCCGCACGATGCCCACGACGCGGGGGTCGAAGCTCTCGATGCAGTAGGGGCCGGGGTAGGTCTTGAGCTCGGCAATCGTTGCGCGGCAAAGCTCCTCCAGATAGGTATGCTTGTACTCGCTGCGGCTCTTGATCTCGACGATCAGCGGCGTGTCGGGGTTGGCCTCGGCGACGGTGCGCAGCATATCGGCAAACAGAGGCGGGTGCTCGTCGCTGCCGGCCAGCGGCTGGGCCGAGAACTCCGCCCAAGGCATATCATGGACAAAGCCCTTGGCCGGGGTCATACGATCCAGCGTATCATCGTGGAAAACCACAAGCCGCCGATCCGCGGTAAACTGTACATCCAGCTCAATGCCGTAGCCGTTTTTGGCCGCCGCGGCAAAGGCGGGCAGGCTGTTCTCCGGCGGGCGTTGATCCTTGCCGAAGAACCCGCGGTGTGCGCAGTTGCGGCCCAGAAACGGCGCACGCAGGGCGTCCCGCCGCTTGCCCGGCCAGACGGCGAACAGCGTCAGAACCACCAGAAGTAAGACAATGCAAAGCAGAATTTTCATAATCGCTCACGCTCCTGCCGTCATTGTACCGCGTACAGCGGCAAAATGCAACAGGTTTTGCAAAAAGGGTACACTTCCGTAAAGGTATATGGCAGGACCCGGATATAAGCAAACATTTTTATAAAAGTTTTATTTTTTTTCACAATTCTTCCACTCTTGCATTGTATTGTGGTAATATAGATGTATAAGGAGGGTATTCCTATGGCTAAAATTCTGATCGTGGATGATGAGCCGCGCATCCGGGACCTCATCCGCGAGCATCTGCAATACGCGGGCTTTACCTGTGAGGAGGCCGGCGACGGCACCGCCGCGCTGAGCGTGCTGAGCCAAGGCGGCATTGATCTGGTAATTCTGGACATTATGATGCCGTTTATGGACGGCATGACCTGCCTGCGGGAGATGCGCACCCGCAAGATCATGACCCCCGTGATCATGCTGACCGCCCGCAGTGAGGAATACGACAAGCTGACCGGGCTGGAGAGCGGCGCCGATGACTATGTCGTCAAGCCGTTCTCCCCGCGGGAGCTGGTCGCCCGTGTCAAGGCCGTGCTGGCCCGCACGATGCCAAAGCCCGCCGAGGCCACCGGGAGCTATACCTTCGGCGATTTGTCCATCGACACGGCCAGCCACAGCGTAAAGGTGGCCGGGCAGGAGGCATCGTTGACCCCGAAGGAGTTTGATCTGCTGGTTTTTCTGGTCAGCAACAAGGGCATTGCACTGAGCCGCGAAAAGATCCTGCAAAAGGTCTGGAACTATGACTATTACGGCGAGGACCGCACCGTCGATACCCACGTCAAGATGCTGCGCGGCCATCTGGGTGCCTGCCGTAAGATGATCGTGACCGTGTGGGGCATCGGGTACAAGTTTGACCCGGACGCTGTATGAAAAAGGACGAAATAAAGCAAAAGCGCCCCTTTGCGCCCGGCATCCAATGGCAGCTGATGCTCTTTATCGGCGGCATCACGCTCTTTACGCTGCTGCTGGTGTGGGGGATCATCACCTACGCGCTGGAGCCGCAGTACAACCGCAACATTCGTGCCAAGCTGGACAGCAAGGCCGCCGCCATCACGGCGCTGATCGACCAGTCGGACGCGGAAATTTCAAGCCGCACCTATCAGGGGCTCTATCTGAACGATGAATTCTGGAGCGGCGTGAGCCAGACGTTCCGGGACAAAAAAATCAACGTTGACGGCAACTGCGTGGATTTCTCCGATTCAACGCTGCGCTGCCTGAAAGCCTACGAGAGCATGTACCCCTGCCTGCTGCATGAGAGCACCGGCGCGTTCGGCGGGGAGTTCGGTTACAATCTGGACACCCGCATTGCCATTCAGCTGCGGCAAAAGCTGTTTCAGGACGGCTCGCTGTACCAGATCGTAAAGATCGGCTCCTCGATGCAGATGTGCGTCGGGCGGCTCTCCGCCGACGGGCAGTACGGGGTTATTGTCTCGGCAAGTCTGGCGCAGATCACGACGGCTGCCGAGGTGCTGCGCGCGATCCTTGGGCCTGTCGCGTTGATTCTGCTGGTGCTGGACCTGCTGCTGGCGATACTTTTCAGCCGCTGGTTCACGAACCCGATCCGCAAGCTGTCCAACGGTGCGCAGGAGATCGCCTCCGGCAACTACGATGTGCAGATCAAGGTTGAACGCCACGATGAGATCGGACGTCTGGCCGAGGATTTCAACCACATGGCCGCCGAGGTCAAGCGCAGCGCCCAGCTTGAAAAGGACATTCTGGCGAATGTCAGCCACGACCTGCGCACCCCGCTGACCCTGATAAAAGGCTACGCCGAGACCGTGCGTGACCTGACCGGCAGCGACGACGCCAAGCGTACCGAGCAGTGCAGCATCATTGTCGATGAGACGAACCGGCTTTCCACGCTCGTCAACAGCGTGATGGAGCTGAGTAAAGTGCAGAGCGGTGCGGAAAGGCCGAATCTTGTTGACTTTGACATGAGCGACCTCTGCTTTGAGGTCGCGGGCCGCTACGACGCGCTGTGCGACAAAAATCACTGGCAGCTTGATTTGCAGGCCAACGAGCCCTGCCCGGTCAGCGCCGACCCAGCCATGATGGAGCGGGTCATGCATAACCTGCTGGGCAATGCGTTCCACCACATCGGTGCGGACGGTGTCGTTGTGCTGCGGGCCATCCCGCAGGAGAAGGGCTGCCGCATTGAAATCGAGGATCACGGCCCCGGCATCCCGCCGGAGGATCTGCCTTACATTTTTGACCGCTACTATCGTGCGCGGCAGGACAGCGGGCGCACCGGCACCGGCTTGGGCCTGTCCATCACGAAGGCAATTTTACAGCAGCACGGCTTCGCCTTCGGCGTTGACAGCGCCGTTGGCCGCGGCTCGACCTTCTGGTTCGAGATGAAGGATACGAGGAAATAGCAGCCCTGCTGCCGCGTAGGGGCCGGGCATGCCCGGCCCGCAGCCTTCCCGCAAGTGCCCGTTTACCGTACACGTCAGGGCCGGACATGTCCGGCCCCTACAAACCTACCTAAAGGGAGTACGCTATGGAAAACCTGAACACACAAATGGACGACCAGCTGAAAAACCGCGTTGCGGAGCTGAACCGCGCCAACGACGAAAACCGCGACGGCAGGCTGGACGCCGCCGACCTGAAGGCGCAGCTCAACCGCATTGAGGCCCAGCTGGAATTACAGGATCAGCAGAACCGCGGCATCATTGCCAACCAGCGCAAGCGCATGGTGCTGAGCGTCGTGCTCTGCGTGATCATTCTGGCGGCGCTGGCGTTCTTCAGCTGGCGGATGAACGAGGCCTACGTCAACGTTATGGACGCCTGCAACCGCGTGAACGATCTGGCCGACACAGTCCAGACCAGTCTGGACACACTGGATCAGGCCCAGCTGGACAGCATGATGCAGGATCTGCCGGAAATCACCGCACAGCTGAAAAAGGTCGATGTTGACGCCCTGAACAAGGTCCTGACCGAGCTTCCCGCCCTGATGGACACCGTCAACAGCCTGCAGACCCAGGTACAGAACATCTCGAACTGGTTCAGCAGCTTAGGGTCGGTGTTTGGACGGTAAAGGTAAATAAAAATAAGAAAGCCTTCCCCCTTGGGGGAAGGTGCCCGAGGCTCTGACCGAGGGCGAATGAGGGGCAGCCTTCCGGCTGCGGCCCGGTTACGGGTTGCAGCGGAAGGCTGCCCCTCATCCGTCCGCTGCGCGGACAGCTTCCCCCGCGGGGGAAGCCTTTTGGGTTGCGGCCTTATGGTAATACGCCCACCGCGGCGAGCCATCCTCAGTGTAGATCCTCCCGCACCTCACAAACCCGCTCTTTTCCAGCGCGCGCTGCATGTAGACGTTATCGGCGTGGGTGTCGGCACGCACAGGCAGGCCCTGCCGCAGGCACCAGTCAATACAGAACTGCCCGATGCCGCGCACCCGCCCTGCCGACGCCATCCGGTGGATCGTTGCGTAGGGCAGGTCTTCGGGCCAGGCACCGTCCTCCATGATGCGATAGGTCGGCTCGTCGCCGGGAATCAGGCAGAACACGGCCTGTATGGCCCCCTCCCCCATCACCACAAAGCAGACGCCGCGCTCGATCTCGGCGGCCAGGCGCGCCGCGCCGGGGTAGCTGTCCGGCCACTGGTGCGGGTTGCCATGGGTGCGCATGAACGCCCGCGCGTTGTCAAAAATCTGCAAAAGCGTCGGCAGGTCCGCCGCCGCGGCCCTGCGTACTGTCAGCTTCATAACCATCCTCTCCCTTTGGTAAAAAAGTATACCACAACCGCCGCGGGCGGGCAATACGCCCTTGCATCTCCACCGATGTTGTGGTACACTATAGCTGCAAAAAAGTTAGACAAGTCAAACTTTCAAAGTGAAAGAGGATTGTAGATATGACACTGGCGGATTTGAAAATCGGGCAGGATGCTGTACTGCGTACCATCGGCGGCCAGGGCGAGCTGCGCCACCACCTGCTGGACATGGGCCTGACCCCCGGCACCGAGGTCACCCTGCGCAAGGTCGCGCCGATGGGCGACCCCATCGAGGTCGAGCTGCGCGGCTATGAGCTGACGCTGCGGCTGGACGACGCGGCGAAAATCGAAGTGGAGAACGTCCACGAGACGGACCGCGCCGCCCGCAGTGAGGAGCGCCACACAGCGGTGCCCCACCCCGGCGTGGGCGAGCTGCGCAAGGCCCCCAGCTACCATGACCGCAAGAGCGGGGCCGAAATTCCCAAAGGCCAGCCGCTCCGGTTCGCGCTGGCCGGCAACCAGAACTGCGGCAAGACGACGCTTTTTAACCAGCTGACCGGCTCCAACCAGCACGTCGGCAACTTTCCGGGTGTGACGGTGGACCGCAAGGACGGCGTCATCCGCGGCCATGCCGAGGCTACCGTCACCGACCTGCCAGGCATCTACAGCCTGTCCCCCTATTCCAGTGAGGAGATCGTCACCCGCGATTTTCTGCTCAACACGCACCCGGACGGCATCATCAACATTGTGGATGCGTCCAACATCGAGCGCAATCTGTACTTAACGATGCAGCTCATGGAGCTGAACATTCCGCTGGTTCTGGCGCTGAACATGATGGATGAGGTCCGCGCCAACGGCGGCACCATCATGGTCAACGAGCTGGAGGAGCTGCTCGGTGTGCCGGTTGTGCCAATTTCCGCCGCCAAGAATGAGGGCATCGACGAGCTGGTCGAGCACGCCCTGCATGTGGCCCGCCACCGCGAGACACCGGGCCGCATTGACTTCTGCGACGCCGGGGACGGCGCGGGCGGTGCGGTGCACCGCTGTGTACACGCCGTAAGCCATCTGATCGAGGATCACGCTGCCCGCACCGGGCTGCCGCTGCGTTTTGCCGCAACAAAGCTGGTCGAGGGCGATACGCTGATCGAATCCGCGCTGGACCTCGATGCGAACGAGACCGAGCTGCTCGGTCACACGATTGCCGAGCTGGAAAGTGAGACGAGTCTGGACCGCGAGGCAGCGCTGGCGGATATGCGGTTCAACTTTATTGAACGTCTCTGCGACAAAACCGTTGTGCGGCCCGGCGAAAGCCGCGAGCACAAGCGCAGTGTGGCCATTGACCGCATCCTGACCGGCAAATACACCGCCCTGCCCTGCTTTATCGGCATTATGGCGCTGGTATTCTGGCTGACGTTCGGTGTCATCGGCGCGGGCCTGTCCGACCTGCTGACACTGGGTATTGACGCGCTCACCAACCTGACCGACCACGCACTGACGGTCTACGGCATCAACCCCGTTGTGCACAGCCTTGTTATTGACGGCATCTTTGCGGGCGTGGGCAGCGTGCTGAGCTTCCTGCCGACCATCGTCACGCTGTTCTTCTTCCTGTCGATTCTGGAGGACACCGGCTATATGGCGCGTGTGGCCTTCGTCATGGATCAGCTGCTGCGCCGCATCGGACTTTCGGGCCGTAGCTTTGTGCCCATGCTCATCGGCTTCGGCTGCTCGGTGCCCGCCATCATGGCCACCCGCACGTTGTCCAGTGACCGTGACCGCAAAATGACGATCCTGCTCACCCCGTTCATGAGCTGCTCGGCCAAGCTGCCGATCTACGCCCTGTTCACGACGGCGTTCTTCCCCCGGCAGTGGCGTGCCGTCGTGATGATCGGGTTGTACATCACGGGCATCCTGTGCGGCATCCTGTACGCGATCCTGCTGAAATTCACCAAGTACAAGGGCGAGCCTGTCCCCTTCGTCATGGAGCTGCCCAACTACCGTTTTCCCTCGGCGCGCAGTGTCTGCCAGCTGATTTGGGAGAAGGCCCGCGACTTTTTGCAGAAGGCCTTCACCATTATCTTTGTGGCAACGGTGCTGATCTGGTTCCTGCAGACCTTTGACATGCGTCTGAACGTGGCCGCTTCGGCGGACAAGAGCCTGCTGGCAGCCATCGGCAGTTTTATTGCTCCCCTGTTCAGGCCGCTGGGCTTTGGCGACTGGCGCGTTTCCACCGCGCTGATCACCGGCTTTACGGCCAAGGAGAGCGTTGTCTCTACGCTGACGGTCCTTCTGGGCGGGGACACCGCCGCACTGACCACGCTGTTTACCCCGTTCACGGCCATCGTGTTTCTGGTGTTTACGCTGCTGTACACGCCCTGCGTGGCCGCGATTGCTGCCGTCAAGCGTGAGCTGGGCGGTGCCCGCGCCGCAGCAGGCGTCGTTTTGATGCAATGCGGTATTGCATGGATCGTGGCATTTGTGGTACACTGTGTAGGAACGGTGTTCGGCCTGGTGTGAACCGCGCCGGAAAGCACCCCTACAGATACGTATGAGGTAATATACGATATGGCAAGTGTTATCATTGTTGTGATTATTTTTGTGCTGCTGGCGCTGGCGATCCTGTTCATCTGCCAGAACGGCGGCTGGCAGGGCGGCTGCGGCGGCAACTGTGCCGGCTGCCACAGCAAATGCGCCGAAGCGGAAAAGAAGCCGAAGAAATAACTCCTGCCTCCCTCTGCGAGGGAGGTGGCCCCGCAGGGCCGGAGGGAGAGAACTCTGCCATAGCCCGAAATATTTCGGGTGACCGCAAGGTTCTCTCCCCCACCGCCTGCGGGCGGAGCCCCCTCGCAGAGGTGGCCAGGAATTTCGCTCCCCTTTTGCAAGGGGAGCTTTTTTCTTGCCCTGCTGTTGCACAAATGCACAAAAACGGGTATACTTATAAGTAAGTATAATTTCAGGGAGGCATTGCCCATGAAAGCTGATAAATACCGCTTCGACGACGCCCGCACCTGTGACCTGCGGGCGCTCTCCTGCGACGGCAAAGAGGATGCAACGGACAAAGACGAAATTCTGGCCAAAACTGCCGAGAATCTGCAAAAGATGGCCGCATTGGAGGCTGAACGCTGATGCCGCCCATCCGTGTTTTACAGGTCATGCCCGCCATGGACGCCGGCGGCATGGAGACCTTTGTCATGAACGTCTACCGCACGATCGACCGGGAGAAAGTCCAGTTCGATTTTCTCTATCATTACGATAAGCCGTGCTTTTTTGACGATGAAATCCGTGCGCTGGGCGGGCGCATCTTCAAGCTGACCGTCCGGCAGGATAACAACCTGCCCCGCTACCTGCGTGAATTGCGGGCGCTGTTTGCCGCCCACCCCGAGTGGCGCATCATCCACGGCCATTACAGCGGGTTTGGCATGTTTTACAACCCCGCAGCGCGGCGCGCGGGTATCCCCGTGCGGTGCGGCCATAGCCACAATACCGCGTATGAGCGCAATTTTGTGGGGCGGCTCGATCATTTTATGAGCAGCTTTTTCAACATCGGCCTGACGGACCGCTTTGCGTGCAGTGAGAAGGCCGGGCAGATGCTTTTTGGCAAGCATCCGTTCACCGTCGTGCCCAACGGCATCGACACGGCGCGGTTTGCCGCCCGCGACCCGCAGCGCCGTGCGCTTTTGCGCGGTGAGCTGGGTGTGACCGATCAGGAAATCCTGTTCGGCCATGTGGGGCGGTTCTCCGACCAGAAGAACCACCCGGGACTGCTCAAAATTTTTACCGCCGTGCGCACCCGCCTGCCCAAGGCACGGCTGGTGCTGCTGGGCGGCGGCGACCTCGCCTACGTGGAGAAAATGCAGGCGCTGGCCGCCGAGCTCGGCCTTGGCGACAGTGTGATCTTTGCGGGCGTGCGCAGCAACATCCAGAGCTTTTACGACGCGATGGACGCCTTTTTGCTGCCCAGCCTTTTCGAGGGTCTGCCCGTCGTGCTGGTGGAGGCGCAGACCGCGGGTCTGCCCTGCTTTGTGGCCGACACGGTGGACCGCGGCGCGGCGTTCAGCGACAGGGTAAAATTCCTGCCGCTGAACGACACCGCTGCGTGGGCAAACACGATTGCGGCGGCCTCCTTCCGCCGCGACCCGCAGGCGCGGGAGAAGGCCATTAAGGCCGGATATGACATCCACACGAGCGCCGAGGTCCTGCAAGCCTTTTACCTGCGCCGTTATGCCGAGGTGACGCCATGAAGCCCTGTGAGATCGCAGTCATCGTACCTGTACATAATGCAGCGGCGTTCCTGACCGCCTGCACCGACGCGATTGCTGCCCAGAAATTTGACGGTTTCCGGTGCATTCTGGTGGAAGACGGCTCCACCGATGACTCCCCCGCGCTCTGCGATGCCATCGCGGCGGGCGACCAGCGCTTTGTGGCGCTGCACCAGACCAACAGCGGTGTCTGCGCGGCCCGCACGGCGGGTGTGCGCGAGGGGCGGGCGCTAGGGGCCAAATGGTTTGCGTTCTGCGATGCGGACGATTTGTACCACCCTGAGTTTCTGGACACGCTGTATGCGGCGGTGACGAACAGCGGGCTGCCGCTGGCCTGCTGCCGGTACGATACCTTTACCGACACCGTGCCCGCCGACGCGCCCGCGCCCTGCAACAGCAAGATCCTGCGAAGCCCCGCCCATCTGGACGCGCTGCTGCATGACCACGCCGTGGATTACGGCCTGTGGAACAAACTGTTCTCCGCCGACCTGCTGACCGAGGAGATGCTCGACAACGGGCTGGCCTATAACGAGGATCTATTGGCGAACTGGCGTGCATTTTTAGCCGCTCCGGGGTGTGCGTTCTGCGATTTTGCAGGCTATCACTACCGCCAGCACGCGGCCAGCGCCAGCCACCGCGCCCTGCCGCCGCAGAGCATCGACGACCAGCGCCGCGCCGCTGCGGAGATCCGCGCCACGGCCCCCGCCGAAATGCAGCAGAGCGTGAACGCCTTTTACTATGAAAAGCTCGTCTATCTGGCCAGCATGATCCTGCGCCGCGCCAACGCCGCAGACTACCGCGTCCAGCTGAACGAGCTGAAGATCGGCATTGCCGCGGGGGCCGACGACCCGCAGCTGGGGCGCAATCCGTTGCTGCCCCGGAGCATCCGGCTTTCGGCCTGGCTGACGCTGCACATGCCGCGGCTCTGGCAGTGGGCGTGCCGAAATTTCTTGAAGGACCGACAATAATGCGCATTTTACTTGTACTAGATCGGGTGGAGAACCCCGCCAGCGCCAACGCCCTGATGGGCTTTCGGCTGGCGGAGCAGCTGCTTCGCCGCGACCATACCGTACATATTTTGACCCTCTGGGACGGCCTGCACACCCCGCCCGCCCCGCCGGAGGGAGCCATGCAGCACCTGCTGGCCTTTGCCGATGAACGCCAGATGAACGAGGCGCTGGAAAACGGCCAAAAGGGCGGCACGCCGGTGCCGCTGCGGCTGGCCCGGCTGGCTGCACACCCCGCGGCAGCGGCGGCGGCGTTCCGCCAGCTGGTGCTGAAGCAGCCCCGCCGCACCGTGGACAGTCAGCGGGAAATCGAGCGGCTGGACGCGGAATTTCACTTTGACGCAGTCTGTGCCGTCTGTGCGCCCTACCGCACGGCGTTTGCGCTGGAAGCTGCCGCCATCCGCGGGAAGAAATTTTTGTGGCAGCTGGACCCCTATGCCTCCAACCGTGACTACACAGCCCCGGGCGGCTTTGCGCGGGAGGGGCAGCTGCTGGACGCGCTGGACGGGACCTTCGTCACGCCGCAGGCCCTGCCCGACTACGCCGACGGCGCACCGCTGGCCCCGTGGCGGGAAAAGGTACACGTTCTGGGCTTTCCCACGCTGCTGCCGCGGGTCATGGAGCCGGTGGAACACGACGATATACAGTGTGTTTTCTGCGGCAGCCTGCACCCCGGCATGCGGGAGCCCGGCTTTGCACTGGCGCTGTTCCGCGCACTGCACGACGACGCTGTGACACTGACGATGGCGGGCGGCGGCTGGGAGCGCTTTGAAGCCGATGCCGACGAAACAGCCCGTGTTCTGGGCGCAAAATTTGTGCGTCCCGGCCTGCTGCCGCCCGACGAGGCCGCCGCGCTGGAAAACCGCGCCGACGTGCTCGTCAGTCTGGGCAACACCTATGACAACCAGATGCCCAGCAAGCTGTTTGGCTTTTTTGCCACCGGCAAGCCGGTACTGCATCTGGCTGTGAGCGAGAACGACCCCACCCTGCCCTATCTGGCGCGCTACCCGCTGGCGCTGGTTCTGCACCGGAAGGACGGCGTCACGCCGGGCACCGTGGCAAAGCTGCACAGCTGGCTGCACAATGTACAGGGTCATGCCCTGCCCTTTGCCCAGACGGCAAGGCTCTACCCCGAGTTCACCCCGGAGAAGGTCGCAGAGGAGTTTTTAAAGTGGTTGTGAGCGGTCAGCTGCGGCCATTCAAGAGAAAATAAAGGAGTCCCTATGCACATTCTTTGGCTTGTCAGAACCACCCTGCCGCAGGCGGCGGCTGCCTGCGGGCTGGCCGGAGCCAGCGATGTCAGCGGCAGCTGGCTGACCGGGCAGCTGGCCGCGCTGCGCGCCTGCCCTGATCTGCACCTGACCGTGCTCTGCGTGGGCAAAGAGGATGCCGACGGCACCGCGGACGGCGTGCATTACCGCGTCGTGCGCGACACTGCCGCCTTTGCGCCGCTTTTGCAGGCCGAGCGCCCCGACCTTGTGCATATATGGGGCACCGAGTTTGACCCCGCCGCCGTCATGGCCGACGCTGCCCGCGCATCAGGCTTGCCCGTGCTGTTCAGCGTACAGGGCGTTATGCGGGACTGCGCCGCGCACCTCTGCGACGGCGTGCCCGAAAAATACCGCCGTTCCGGTGCGCTGTGGCACGCCATTGATAAAATCATTCCCGGCGAGCTGCTCGACAATATGCAGGCAAGCTTTGACGCACTGGCCGCAAAGGAGGCCGCAGCGCTGGCCGACGCCCGCTATGTGACGGGCCGCACGGCGTTTGACCGCGCCGCCTGCGCCGCGCTGGCCCCCCACGCCCGCTACTACCCCTGCAACGAGACACTGCGTCCGCTGTTTTATACGGGTACGCTGTGGCATGCGCGGGACTTTGCCGCCGCGCCGGTGCTGCTGCTGCCCCAGGGCAACTACCCGCTGAAAAACCTGCACACCGTCATCAAGGCGCTGCCTGCCGTGCTGGCCGAGTACGGTGACGCCGAGCTGCGCATTGCGGGCTGGCCGCCGCTGGACAAGGGCCCGCTGCTGCGCCCGGTCATTGACCGAATGTTCCCCTACAAGCTCTACTGCAAGCGGCTGGCCGCACAGCTGGGCGTGACGGAGCACATCCGCTACACCGGGCCGCTGGATGCCGCGGCCATGCGGCAGGCGTATCTGGAGGCAGACGCCTTTTTGCTGCCGTCCGGCTGTGAGAACAGCCCCAACAGCTTAGGCGAGGCCATGCTGCTGGGTCTGCCCTGCGTCGCCAGCGCCGTGGGCGGTATTCCTTCGATGCTGGCGAACGGCACTGAGGGTCTTTTGTACGGCGATGCGCTGGACGCCGACGCGCTGGCCCGCGCCGTTTTGCAGGTGCTGCACAGCCCCGACGGCGGTACGGCCATGGGCCGGGCGGCCCGTGCCCGCGCACTGCAGACCCATGATGCGGCCCGCAACGCCGCTGATTTGCTGCACATCTACGAAAGCATTTTGCAGGAGGAGCACCCGTGAGCATTTCCGTCATCATCCCCTGCTACAGGGCCGCGGCCACGCTGCGCCGCGCGGTGGACAGCGCCCTGACCGGTGCGCCCGCCGATTTGGAGGTCCTGCTCGTCGACGACGGCAGCCCCGACGATACGGGCGCCCTCTGTGACGAATTGGCAGCCGCTGACCCGCGCGTCAGGGCGCTGCATCGTGCAAACGGCGGCGCGGGTGCGGCCCGCAATACCGGGCTGGACGCCGCGCACGGGGACTGGGTGCTGTTTTTGGATGCCGACGATGCGCTTTTACCCGGTCTGTGGGCCGCGCTGGACGCCCTGACCACCGACGCCGACATGATTTTGTTCGGCCTTACGCGGGAAAGCAGCGGTGCGGTCAAGCCCACCGACTACCTGCCCGCGGGGTTCTGCCCGGGCTTACAGGCTCTCGGCGGTGCGCTCTCCCCCCTGCTGTTTGACACGGGGCTGCTGGCCGCGCCCTACCCCAAGCTGTTCCGCGGCGCGGCCATCGGGGCGGTGCGGTTTGATGCGCGCCTTGCCATCAACGAGGACGTGCTGTTTAACATACAATTTTTACAGAATACCTCTGCCATTTATTGTCTGGATGGTGTATACTATAAGCAGTATGATACCGAGGCTGGCAGTCTGTCCCGCCGCCTGCGGGGGGACTTGCTGGACGCCGAGCGCGTGACCCGCCCGGCGCTGGCCGATTTGCTGCGGCAAAACGGCATCGACCCGGCCCCCTATGAGGCCGCAAGCCGTCTGCGGGCCTGCCTGAACCAGTACGGTCTGCTGACCGGCTGTAAGGGCACGCTGTCCTATGCAGAGCGCCGCGCGCTGTTTGCTGAAATTTTAGCCGACCCCGCCGCCCGCAAAGCCCTGCGGGAACGCCTGCGGAATGACCCGAACAGGCTTCTGGCCGTGCCGTACCGCATTGGCGTGGCGTGCAATTGGCCGGGGCTGCTGGCGGGGTATACGATGGCGAAGCAACGGCTGCTGTAATGCGGGCGGATATGGCATCCGCCCCTACGGATGCCTCCGCGTAGGGGCCGGACATGTCCGGCCCTCCACCTCGCCAAAACGACCATCTTCCGCTGTGCTGCGGGCCGGGCATGCCCGGCCCCTACAAAGTTGCTTTAGAAGGAAAAGCCTATGTCCGACCATCCCAAAATCAGCATAATCTCCACAGTCTACAACACGGGGCCGTACCTGCGCCCGGCTGTGGAGAGCATTCTGGCCCAGACGTTCACCGACTTTGAGCTGCTGCTCGTCGATGACGGCAGCCACGACGGCTCCGCCGCGGTCTGCGACGCGCTGGCACAGGAGGATGCCCGCATCCGGGTGTTCCACCAGCCGAACGGCGGCCCGGCCCATGCCCGCAACACCGGGCTGGACAACGCCCGCGGCGACTACATCGGCATGGTCGATTCCGATGATTTGATAGAACCGACCATGTTTGCAACGCTGTACAGCGCCGTGCAGGTCGATGGCGTGCGGCTGGCCGCCTGCGCGGGCGACTGCATCGACGCCGACGGCAAAAAAATCGAAGGCCGCATGGTCACGATCCGTCAGGGCGGCGTGCGCGATGCGCAGGAGCTTTTGCTCGAGGCGTTCCAGACCGGCAGCTTTTACGGACCTTTAAGCTGGAACAAGCTGTTCGACGCGCGGTTGTTTAAGGAAAAGGGCATTCATTACGATGAGACGATGCTTTTCGGTGACGATGCCAGTGTGCTGCACCGTGTATTTGAGGGTGAGCGCTGCAACTGCCTGACCGATGTGCTTTACCATTACCGCACCCGCGCCGGGCAGATCACAACGGCGGGCTTTCCGCCGCGCAAGACCGACGACCTGCGGATGTACTGGGAGTGGCTGCAATACTTCTCGGCCCGTCCCGGGCGCGAGGAGTACTACGACTGGGCCGTTGTGCGGTACTGGAAGATCTTTTACCAGTTCTGGTGCCAGTCCGATGCGGCGGGCAACCTGCCCGAGGTCAGGCCAAAGTTTATGGCGCACAAAAAGCATTTGGATGCCATTTTGCCCGACATACTGGCAAGCAAATACCTGCCGCTGGGCGAGAAGCTGCGGGCTGCCGCGTTCTGCGCCAGCCCCACGCTGACCTACGGCGCGGCGGCTGCCTGGGGACGCCTGCATACGAGGAAGGGGAAATAAATTATGGAACATATCGCGATCAGTGTAATCGTGCCGATCTACAACACGAAGCCCTACCTGGCCGAGTGCATCGAGAGCATTCTGGCCCAGAAGATCAATGTGCCCATCGAGGTGCTTCTCATCGACGACGGCTCCACCGACGGCTGCGGAGAGGTCTGCGACAAGTACGCCGCCCGTGATGAGCGCGTGCGGGTCATCCATCAGGAGAACCAGGGCCTGTCCGCCGCGCGCAACGCCGGCATCGACGCCGCCAAGGGCCGCTATTATTCCTTTATTGACTCCGATGATGTCGTTCTGCCGCGCTTTTTGCAGACACTGTACGACGCCTGCGAGGAGCACGACGCCTATATGTCCCTCTGCTCTGTCGAGGACGTGCAGGAGGACGGCAAGAGCTGCGACCCGGCCTACTTCACACGCCCCACGCAGGAGGGTGTTTTCTGCGGCAAGGACCTGCTGAACGAGTTTTACACCCCCTACGGCACGGTCTACACCGTCGCGTGGAACAAGATGTACCGCGCCGAGGTCTGGAAACTGCTGCATTACCCCGAAGGCCGCCTGCATGAGGATGATTTCGTCGCACACCGCCTGTTCTGGCGCTGCGACAAGGTCGTCTGCATCGACAAGCCGCTCTATCACTACCGCCTGCGCAACGGCAGCATCTGCCGCACGAACATACGCCCGGAGGCGTTCGACGCCGTGGACGGTCTGGCGGACCGCTATCGTTTTTATGTTGAGAACCACGCGGACCGCGCGGTCATCGACGCGGCCTATGCAGCCTGCTGGCGGCGGTATCTGTTCCTCTGCGCGAAGGTGCGCCAGTACCCGACGCCCGAGCTGGTCAAGGCCATCAGCAAGGAGCAGTTTTTGATGCAGGGGCTCATCAGCTACCTGCCCAACTGCCGCAACATGAAGATGACCGAGAAGCTGAGCGCCGCCCGCTGGTCGATGATGAGCGCACAGAGTTTGTGCCCGATCAAATAAGTCCATTGCTCTGTAGGGGCCGGACATGTCCGGCCTGCAGCCTGCCCAAAAGCGCCCTCTGACGTGAAGCCGCGGGCCGGGCATGCCCGGCCCCTACGTGCGTGGCGGTATTTTGTTCAAAATCCACATTCTAAGGAGCCCACATTGGCGTTATTGAAGCTAGACAAGGAAAGACGTCCCCGCGTGCTGCTGGTGCCGCCGCCGGATCTGCCGGTCCCCGCGGTGCAGGGCGGCGCGGTGGAGACGCTGCTGACCCACCTGATCCGCGAGAACGAGAAGCAGGGGCAGCTTGATTTGCTGTGCGCCAGTGTCACCGACGATGCCGCCCGCCGCGCCGCCGAGGGCTGGCAGCATACGAAGATGCTCTACATCAACCGCCCGGGCGGCCACCGCCGCTACTGGCCGATGGTCTTTCTGGAGCGGTGCGCCGGGATCGCCGCGCCCTATGACCCGTGGTACCAGAAGGTCCAGCTCTCGCTGGCATTGGAGCTGCCGCCGCCCGACCTGATCGTGGCCGAGGGCGGAAACCTGACCCAGTGCAGCGCCATCAGCCGCATGTTTGGCCGCAAACGCTGTCTGGCGCACCTGCACGGCCAGACGACCTGCACCCCCGTGATGGACGACATCTACGGCGGCGTGCTGGCGCTGAGCGATTTTATCCGCGAGGATTACCTGCAATCCAGCACCCTTGACCCGCAGCGGGCCTACATTCTGCACAACTGCATTGACACGGCCCGCTTCTGCCCCGGCCCGGCATCCAAAACGCTGCGCGCGCAGCTCGGCTTTACCGACGAGGATTTCGTCGTGCTCTACTGCGGTCGGCTCGACCCGGACAAGGGCATCCATAAGCTGATGGAGGCCATTGCCGCGCTGCATGAACCGCACATCAAGCTGCTGATCGTGGGCAGCCCCTTCTTCGCCCGCACCCAGCAAAGCGCGTTCCAGCGCAAATTGGAGCAGCAGGCCAAGAGTCTGGGCAACCGCGTACAGTTCACGGGCTACATCCCCAATGAGGACCTGCCCGACTACTACCGCCTGGCCGACCTGTGCTGCGTGCCCACGCTGGTGGAGGAGGCCGCGGGCCTTGTGGCCGTGGAGGCGATGGCCTGCGGACGCCCCGTGCTGGCGACTCGCAGCGGTGGTATGCCGGAGTATCTGGCCGGCAGCCAGGCCGTACTGGTGGAGCGCGGCGACACTGTGACCGACCAGCTTGCGTGGAGCATCCGTATGCTGTACGAGCACCCGGCCCTCTGCACCGAGATGGGCGCGGCGGGCGCGGCGCGCGGCAGGGAGTTCTCCACCGCGCATTACTATGAGGAATTTGTGCGCATCGTGCGCGATGTGACGGAAAACGGAGGTGCCCAGTGAGCAAGCCGACCCTCTGCGTGATCGTGCCGGTCTACAAGGCCGCTGCGACACTGGACCGTTGTGTGGCCAGCGTTCTGGCCCAGCAGGTCGCAGGCGGGCTGCACTGTATTCTCGTGGACGACGGCAGCCCCGACGAAAGCGGCGGTCTGTGCGACGCCTGGGCCGCCAGAGACCCCCGCGTGACGGTTTTGCATCAGGAGAACCGCGGCGTGTCAGCCGCGCGCAACGCCGGACTGGCTGCAGCGGACAGCGAGTACCTTGTCTTTCTCGACGCAGATGACGCGCTGCGCCCCGGCGCTTTGCAGGCGGCGCTTGACGCCCAGAACACTGCGCCGCAGAGCTTTGTGCTCTGGCACTACACCACTGACGAACAGGACGCTGCAGCGGTAACTTCGGATACTGCCACCCGCCCGCAGAATAGGCTGGCGCGGCTTTGGCTTGACTGTCTGCTGGCTATGCCGTGGAATAAGCTCTACCGCACCGCGCCGGCACAGCAGCTGGCATTTGACAGACGGTATACTTTAGGTGAAGATTTACAATTTGTATTGGATTATATCGACCTGCTGGGCAGGACTGTTCCCGATTTTGCCTACACTATCCTGACCACACCGCTGACGTTTTACGATTGCAGCCGCGAGGGAACACTCTCGACGAAATACCACGCCGACTACTGCAAGATCTGGCCCGAGCATTTTGCCCGGCTGAACAAGGCGTGCTACGCGGCGCACTGCCCGCAGGAGGATATGCGCCCCCTGCACCGCGCCGAGCTGACCGTTTACGCCGAGGGCGTGGCAGACATCCTGCGCCGCGACCCCGCCAAGCGCAGGGCCGTGCGCCGGGACAAGGCTTATGCCGCCCTGCGCAGCCCGTGGCTGCATGCCCTTTTGGAGCGGATGCGCATTGAGGGTTGCTACAGCGCCTACTACCTGCCCTGCCGCTGGCGCAGCATCCGCCTTGTCTGGGTCATGGCCGAGGCCAGGCGGACCGGCTCTCCCCTGTTCGGCAAGCTGGACTGGGCTGGATATTATCTGCTGGGCAGGAGGCTGCGCAGGGATTGATGTGCCGTACCTATCGGAAACAGCTTGCAGGGGCGACGTAATCACTGCCCCCTGCAACCTCTACACCTCATAACTTCAAGCGCGGCCTTTTCAATGAGCCGCGCTTTTTCTTTGCGCACCAATCGTGCAGACTGTGCACAAATGTCCATGCGTTTTGCTCTGCTTTCCACTGTAAACCGCGCACTTCTTCGTACAGAACGGGTATTCTGTCTTTTTTGCGGATTGGTTCGTTGACTATGTTAAATTATTGTCGTATAATACAATCATACGCAAAGCGTGTAATGCTTAACATAGAGAAGGGTTCCTCATGGAAAAAAAACTTATCCTTGTCACCTCCCCGCCCGCCTGCGGCAAGACCTACGTGGCAAAGGCGCTGGCTAAAAATTTAAAGCACGTTGTCTACCTCGACAAGGACACGCTCATCGTCCTCTCCAAGCAGATCTTCAAGGTTGCCGGGCAGCCGTATGACCGCAGCAGCGCGTTTTTCCAGCAGAACATCCGCGATTATGAGTATGACTGCGTTCTGGCCTTGGCCATGGAGGCACTGGACTACGACGATATTGTCCTGATCAATGCGCCGTTCACCCAGGAGGTGCGCGACAACGCCTTTATCGCGGACCTGAAGGCCAAGCTGGCCGCCAAGGGCGCGACGCTGGCCGTCATCTGGGTCGAAACCTCGCCCGAGGTCGTCCATCAGCGAATGATCGAGCGCAACTCGGACCGCGACACTTGGAAGCTGGCTCACTGGGATGAGTATCTGCGCCGGTGCAACTTTGCCATCCCGGAGAACCTCGCCGACCCGCAGCACAAGGACAATCTGATTTTGTTCCAGAATAATAACGACGACGAATTTGACGCTTCGATGAAGCGCTGTGTTGCCATCTTAGAGGAATCCCTCGAGGATTGACTTCCCTGCCCGGCTCCCGCCTGCTGCGGATGCCGGGTCTTTTTTGTGCCGTCCTCTGTCAGCTCATGCAGCAGCGGCGCGTAGGCTGTGCGCTCAACCTTGCCGCCCGGGTAGAAGATCAGACCGGCACGGGCAGGTGTGATCTGCGGGGCAAAAAGCCAGCCGCCGGCATAGCCCTAACGATGGGCATAGGCTTCAGAGCGAAGCGCTGCTTTTTCAAAATGGTATGTCCCCGGCAGATTAGAATGCAGATTAGAATATGACACGAGATTTTTCAAGAAAACATTTGCATTTTGCTCCCGGATTTGGTATACTATAAAGGCATTCGGGGCCTTGGCTCTGCTTGACAGTAATTCACAAACCTGCGTCCGTAGCTCAGCTGGATAGAGCACTGGCCTCCGACAACTGCGACAGAGCAGGTTTTAGGCTTGTTTTTGCTCGATACAGCGTGATTTGCACCCGTAAAAACGCGGTGGTCAACGGTAGTCAGACCACGAATTGACCACTATTGGAAATTGACCTCTTTACAAGATTGAAATACGCTGTAACGGCGTTTTTCATATATAAGCGATCGTAGCTCAGCTGGATAGAGCGTTCGGCTCCGACCCGGAAGGCCAGAGGTTCGAATCCTCCCGGTCGCACCAGAAAACCTCATTGCGATGTATTTTTTGCAATGAGGTTTTTTGTTTTTGTTAGTGTTTGATTTTCAGAATAATTTTAGCAGCATATCGTCTGCCGCATCGGTGTACTGCCCTTTTCCTAGACGCTCGTTCCTCAGCCTGTTTATAGTGATTCGCATGAGGCGGATTTCTTCTGTAGAAAAAGTAGCTTTTTTATCGGCTGGGAGAGAATCAATTTTCAGTATCAGTCGCCCCGGGTTTTCCGTGTTATGGCCAAGTGCCTTTTCTTGATAGTAATAGGGTGCCAGTGCTTTCAGTAAGATACTTTTGTTTGCACGTGTCAGCTTGATTTTTCTCGTCATAATCCAATCGCCTTTCCGAGTTTCTCTTGTGCCTTGCGTTTGTTCTTGTCAAATGCATGGGCATAAATGTCCAGCGTTGTGCTTGCCTGTGCATGACCCAATAGACTAGCCACCGTGCGCACATCCACGCCTTGCGAAATCAGCAGGCTGGCGTTCGTGTGTCTCAGGCTATGTACACTCAAGTCCAGCGGTAGGTTATTTGCTTTCAGAATCAGTTTAAATCTATATGTGAATGTGCTGGGACACATAGGCTTTCCGTTAGGTTGACGGAATAAATAGTCTTCCTCGTCCACGGTTTCGTTTGCAGTCTATTCCCTATCCCACTCGCACTCCTTACGCCATGCTTTGAGCAGTTGGCACATCTCCTTGCTCAAATATACCAGTCTATCTCCACTGCTGGTCTTAGGATCCTTAGTGATAGACTCTCGGTGGCTCAACTTTACGACTCCTCGCTGAACATGAATCGTCCGTTTGCGCCAGTTAATGTCACTCCACTTTAATCCACAGGCTTCCCCACGCCGCAGCCCGGTTGCCAGTACCAGCTTGAAATAGGTTTCGTATTTCATACTCTGACCTTCAAACGCTGCAATCAGCTTTTTGACGGTTTCCTCGTCAGCTACCGGGCGCTCTTTCTTTTGTCCTTTAGGTTTGTAACATCTCCATGCGGGATTGTGAGTAAGGTATCCCTCGTCCACAGCCGCCGATAGGATGCCGCACAGCGTGTTGTGTAAACCTTCGACTGACTTCTCGGATAGATTCCCTCTGCCGTCCAAACGCGGGCTGTGCCGCATTTCTTCGTAAAAATCTCGGATGACTTCCTTGCGCAAATCCGTCAGTTTATAGTTGCCCAGCGCCGGCAGTATGCGCCGAACATCCTGCAAATCTCGTTGGTATGTAGAGTCCGCCAGCTTCTTCGGTCCAACATCAGCCGCCCAATGCTCAATGTACTTTGCCAGTGTAATGCTGCGGTTGATTGGTTCCGGCGTATGCTGTACCTCTCGTTCAAATAGAATTGCCTGCTCCTTTACCCACTTCTCGGCTTGCTTCGGTGTATATTCCTTGGGTGGCTTGACCGTTTTCTGCACGGATTTCAGCCTGTTGCCCTCATAATCGTACCCTCGTGATACCACAATCAAATAGCTGTTACTGCCGCGTTTTCTGATAGATGCCATATTTTGCACGCTCCTTAGTGTTATTTTATTGACCTGCAGTACTACAAAGCATACCGACAACTGCGACAGAAAGCTATCACCACACCCAACAATCTTTTGCCCAAATATCTGCGTATTACTGACAAAAACGGCACCGCCATTGCTGACGGTGCCGCTGCTTATTTAACCTGCCTTCTTGGCTTTTCTATTCTTATTTTTCATAAATGCAACATAGCACGGATTTTGGCTGTTCAGCAAATCTTGCATCAAGTTTGCGGCCTGCTGTTTCGCCACGTCCTGCGGATGGCAGTAGGTGCGCTCCAAAAATGCCGTATCCGCATGACCCAGCAGGGATGCCGCCACCTGTTTGCTGGTGCCTTCCTGCAGCAGATAGGTTGCGTAGAAATGCCGCAGGGTATGCAGGTGGTAATCCTCAGATAATCCGCATTGCTTATACAGCTTACGCAGATGTCGGGTAAAGGTATCCGGGTGCGGTACATGACCATCGGGGTCTGTAAAAATCGGCTGCTCTCTATCTGGAACGCCGCTATGCAGCACCTGCTGCTGTCGCAGCGCCATCAGAAGTTCCCATATACCCAGCGGAATGGTTACAATCCGTTCCCGATGGCTCTTGGTGTCGCTCTCAACAATCTGCCCGGATGCGCAGCTGCGGGAACGGCAGACGGTCAGTTCACAAGCACCGGTTATATCCCGCCATTGCAGGGCGCACAGTTCCCCACGCCGCAATCCGGTCGTAATTGCCAAGGTATAATAGGCGCGATACAGAATCGGTTCGTTCTGAATTGCCCGCATCAGTTTTCTCATTTCATACTTCTGCGGAATATGCTGCACCTCCTTCTCAAAATGCTTCTTGCGGACACGGTGCGCCGGATTGAATGGAATGATGTCATTTTTCTTGGCATCCTCCAGTACCGAGGAAACAGTTTCCAGATATTTCTGCACAGTAGTTTCCTTGATGCAATTTCCACCACGCCCCGGGCGCTTGCGCAGTTCCTCGCACATTTCTTCCAGCGTCATAGGCAACAGTTTTGCAAGCGGAATACCGCCAATCAGCGGGTAAGCAATATCCAGATTGCGTTTGTACCCTGCGTAAGTGGTAGCCTTAAAGAACGGCTCCTGCCGCTTCAGCCAATTTTCGGCGTACTGTTCAAAGTGGGTCTGGTCGCTTTCTTCTACGCCATACTTGAACTTCTTCTCGATGCGCTCGGCCTCCGCCATAACGTATTGCTGGATGCCGCGCTTTGGCACGGATGATGGCACAGTGATGGTCTGCGCCTTCATGCGTTTCTGCCCGTTGACCTTGTAGCCATTGCAGACAGTGATTTTGAATTTTCGTTCGGATTTTTTCTTAATGTAAGCCATTGTACCTCCTTGTCAGCGCTGCCGAGAACGGTTTCGGCGGCGGTTATGATTTGTATGGTGTTCTTGATTCTCGCGGTCTATGCGGTTGGATTCGCGTGTGCGTTGGATACGCTTGATTGCTCCTTCCGCAATTTTATCCTCTTTACGAAGTTCGGCAATCTTACAGGTAAGCATTGCACGGCGGTCAGCCAACTCCGGCGGAGCATCCTTTCGGCGCATCTGCTTGACGATTTCCGCCCGCTGTGCGGCAAAGGTTTCTATCCGCTGGGACAAACCCTTGCGGTAGTCCACGATTGCCTGCAAAGATGGAAACTCGTGGTCGTGTACAAAGGCGTGTTCTGCAAGGATTTTCTCAGTGTCTTTCCAGATGCGCTCTAATTCCGGGCGATTGATGTGCGGTTGCTGTTTCTTGGGCAGGATACCCAGCTGATAACAGTAGTACAGATACAAGTGGTGCATCTGGGATTCACCAAAGAATACCTCGAAGAAAATTTGGAGAACACCTTTTCCCGCACAGCCATCCTTGGGGCGATATCGTTTCGGCGTATACTGCCGGGGCGGGTGTTTCCGTTCATACAGCCTTGGTCCGTACAACAGGTAATTTCCGCGCAGGCGGTCATCTATGGCTGCAAGATCGTATTCTTCTCCCAGCCTATATAGGCGCACGGCTCGACCACCATCCCTCGCCCGAATCGTTGCATACTTTCGATTGGGATCACTGCCGAAAATATACCCTTGCCGATACAACGCCCTGTGGAAGTCCTCGGCGGTGCTGGCATCCTCACAGGCTTGGTCGATGGCTTCGCGCATCCGGGCGTACCGCGCCGGTTCCTTGGCTTTGGGCTGCTCCACCACCGACAAGCCGTACTCCCGGCACAGCTTGTCGGATGCTGCCCGGAACTCGGCATACTGACTGCGGCGCTGCTCATATTTCTTGCCGTCCACATAGGACACGGAATTTATCACAAAATGATTATGTAAGTTATCCGTATTCATGTGGGTGGCGACCAGCACCTGAAAGCGCTTGCCCCAAACCTTGCGGGCCAGTGCCACGCCGATCTCGTGGCACTGCTCCGGGGTGACTTCGCCCTCGCGGAAGCTTTGGTAGGCATGGAGCGCCACCACGCCGTCTGTTTTACCAAAGCGCTCCTGTACAGCCCGCATATCCTCCCACGCATGATTTACTCTGCAATGGATGCCGGTGACGAGCTGGGCGCTCTCGTTCAGCCTGGTCTTGGCATCGTTCTCCGCATAGTGCAGCGTCTGGGCAAGGGCATCGTATTCGGTCTTGTCCGGGTTGGCCGCGTAGTCAAGGACGTGTTGCAGGCTGTCCTTGATTGCCCAAATCTTAGTTACCGCCAATGAGCAAATCCCTCATACGGTCGGTCTGGGCATTGATGGCTGCCCCTTCCCGTGCAGAACAGTTCTCTGCAATTTCATCCAGTTTATCCAATATATCAAATACCTCCTTGGGCGGATGCCCGCCCGGCTCATATCCCAGCGCCCGCTGGCGCAAGTATTCCGAGAGTGACAAGCCACATTTTTTAGCCAACATCGTCACCTTTTTCTTTTCGGTGACGGTGACCCGGACATTGATTCCAACCGTTCTGTTCCTCATGCGCTTGCAGCCTCACAGGGGTTCGGGGCTGTCCCCGTAGGCTTTTCGGCGGGTTGCCCTGTGGCAACACTTCGCCCATGCTTGCTTCCCTCAAGCGCTCCGAGTGACGATGGTGACGATGGTGACGGTCTTTCTGGGATACCCCACCCCGATAATTGAGTTATGTCAATATCATCGTCACCACCGTCACCATCGTCACCATAGAAGCTCAAAAGGCGAACCTTGTTTTTTCGATGGGTTTTATATCGGATGTTTTTCGGTTCAAATGCTTTATCAAAATACTTGGCCATATTGTAAGTGAACTGGTTCGGCTTGGCATTTTCAATACCTGCCGCTGCAAGCAACTCGGAGGCTGTTCCCTGCCAGTTTCCGACACTTTCGATGTACTCCGCTGCTTTCCACAAGTAGTCCGGTACAGCCTTGATCTCTCGTTCCTCTGCGGTTTCTTCATCTTCCAAAGTCCAGATGCAATTTTCTTCCCGCAAATGCAGCGTTCTATCGTCCATATCGCGTCCGGTAAGCAAAATGTCAGCAGTTTGGCTCATTCGCTTGCGTTGCATGACCCAGCTGGTATCGGCTACACCCATAAGTCCGGTAGAACCAGAAATCTGGTCGAATGGGTCAGCTGCACTCTGCTTGCGCAAGTGGTGAATCAGCAAAATGCAGATACCATACTTGTCAGCGAGTTTTTTCAATGCCCCCGCCTCCTTATAATCGTTCGCATACATTCCGCCGTTTCCATCGCTCACACGCACTTTTTGAAGTGTGTCGATAACAATTAGACCAACATCCTGATATGTGTGGACAAGCGCCTCAACTTGTTCCTCCAATCCCTGCCCGATACTCGGACATTCGGTTTGGAGAATCAGCCTCTCCGGGGCATCTCCGCCGTCGATAAGCTGAAAAATGCGGTTTTGCAAACGATTAAATGTATCTTCCAACGAGAAATAAATCACGGTGCGTGGCTCTATTTCTCTATTCCAGACGGGATTGCCCTGCGAAATCTGCAAGCAGAGCCACAGCGTTAACCAGCTTTTGCCTGCCTTACTGGGGCCGGCAAACAACGCAAGACCGGCTGGGAGCAGACCGGGAATGATCCACTTGACCGGCGGTAACGGCGTGGAGAGCAGTTCTTCTGCGGAGATTGCCTTTGGAAGTTTTGTAAAAGTCATTTGCATCATCCTTTCTTGTTTGGCATATATCTATTATCTCATAGTATCGTAATTTTGTGTGTAGTAAGTTTTACTCTCTAGTGTTAAGTTGTACGGCTCACGCTGCCCCACGCCCCCACAAACGCGCCAAATTTTGGTTTTGTGAGAGCCCTTGCGCCCGTGTCCGATGTGTGCTATCAGCCCCACACGGGGCGCGTTTGGGCAGGATTTGGGAGTGAATCAGATTTGATTCACTTTTTCGGTTTTACTACCCCAAAGTGAATCAGTTCTGATTCACTTCGGCGGTCCTCGTGCGTATTTCGCACAATCTCTCAGAATTGGTCTAATCATAAGTTCACTACCTTTCCGTGCTGTATCGTTATTCTGTGTAACCCTCTTGAATACACTTTCCGGGGGGGAGAAAAAAGAGCCCGGAGGACCTTACCGATTTGGTAAGGCCCTCCGGGCTCTTATATATTATCTCTGTTCTATCCGGGCGTAAGGGTACACTTTCCCCGCAAATCTTGATGTAAATTCAATAAAAATCAAATAATACGCATATTGGCGTCAATCAAACGGTCATGTAAATAATAAAAGAAACCGTATACATCAAAATAAATGCTGAAGAAAAATGTCTAATTTGCCGCTCGCCCCCAGACTTGGGAACATAACAGGCAAGCCGCTGGCAACGACCGTACACTGACTCTGCAAGGATCTTACTTCTTACAACCCAAGCGCGGTCACCCTATCTGAAGCTGTAGGGCATCTGGAGTATCATTATGTCCTCTCCCCGCCGTGGGTTAGGGTCTGCCTTGACCTTGCTGTGCGCCCCACCGGGAAAGTAAAGTACCTGTTATGCTGTGTATTCAGTTGTAAAGGTGCTGGTACAGAACAAATCTGCAAATTTAGTATACTCCAGTTATTATCAGTCGGTCAATAGTAAGTGCTAATTATTTACGAGCCGTTCACAATTCACGGCGACAATCCACCTATGATGGATTTCATCAATAGGGCTTTCTTGTCGTCCAACATATCACAAACACTCATCAGCAACTCTCTTTGGCGTACTGTCAGCCATCGCTGTTGCAGTCGACTCGAATCCAAAATGAACACACCTCCACCTGCTCCTACTTTGGTGTATATCGGATATTCTAATTCCAGTACCCTAATATCGTTGCTGATTGTGTGGGAACTCACATTAAATTCAAAGGCGAGATTCCCAACGGTATCATTCTGATGCTTATACAAAACTGCAATCAGTTGTCTGCGACGTTCATACAGTGATATTCTCTCCATCACTTCCTGCTTTCGGGAAAGATAATTTTGTAGACAAAGAAGAAAATCACCATTGATACGCCGCCGTTTCGCGTTGTACCGATTGCCTTATTAACAGAAGGAATTACGTTTGCCGGGCGTTCGGAGAGAAATCAACCAATGCCACAGCCACATCGTTCACATTCGTCCCGGTTGGACCGGTGAGGATCAAGCCGTTCACGGCTTTCAGGGCATGGTAAGCGTCATTTTGGGCAAGGACATCCGCAACACGCAGTCCTTGTTCCGTCAAAGCCCGAACCGTATCGCCATCGACATAGCCCCCGGCGGCATCTGTGGGTCCGTCGGTGCCATCGCTGCCCACACTGATAACACAGACATTGGAAAGTCCCTGAATGCCCACCGCAGCCGCCAGGGCCAGCTCCTGATTTCTTCCTCCCAGACCCTTCCCGGTCAGATGCACCACCGTTTCCCCGCCGGCAAGGAACGCCAGCTTTCTGCCGCTATCGGCGTGGGTTCTCAAAATATCCGAAAGAAAGCGTCCTGCTTCTCGGGCTTCGCAGTCCAGATGATCCGTCAGCAAAATCGGTTCATAGCCCAGTTCCTCCGCCAGTTTCCCGGCTGCATGGCAAAGCTGCCGGACGCTGCCGATGATTTGGGTGGAAACGTTAGGCAGCTCTTTCGGCGTTTCCCGGTGCAGCAGCGAAAGCGCCCGCTCACTGAGCGTCAAATCGTATTTTTTCACAATGTCCAGTGCGTCTGTGCAGGTGGAGCTGTCAGGGGCTGCCGGACCGGAGGCGATCATATCCGGCGGGTCGCCCAGAATATCGGAAAGCACAATGACCTCCACATGGGCGGGGGCGCACCACTGGGCAAATCGCCCGCCCTTGACGGCCGACAGCCGCTTGCGGATGGTATTTATCTCCACAATGTCCGCCCCGCTGGCCAGAAGCTGGTTCGTGATGGCCTGTAATTCCGCCCCCTCCACCAACGGCTTTTCAAACAGAGCGCTGCCGCCGCCGGAGAGCAAGAAAAGTACCGTATCCTCTGGGCTTACCTGTGCGGTTATGTCTAACACCGCCTGTGTCGCTCGGAAGGTGTTCTCGTCCGGCACGGGGTGCCCTGCCTCATAGCAGATAATGCCGGGAATGGGATGCTCCACATGACCGTATTTGGTAACCACGATTCCCTGTTCAAGGGGCTGTTCCAGACAGGAAACCGCCGCCCGTGCCATTTTCCACCCTGCCTTGCCCACGGAAACCAGATAGAGTCTGCCGGGGAAGGTCTTTCCGGTCAGTACCCGGCGCACGGCGGCTTCCGGGCTGACCGCCGCAATGGCACCCCGGGCAATTTTTTCGGCATCACACCGCAAGGTTTGATACATAGGTTTTCCTCCCTTTACGGATTCAGCCACCAGAAAAAAGACGGATGGCTGACGGTGTTATTATACCAGCTCGTAAGTACGCCGCGCAATGCCCAATTCTTCGTCCGTGGGAATGACCCGGACGGTGACAGCGGAATCAGGGGCAGAGATGATGGGAGCATTCTTTTGATTTGCTTCCGCATCCAGCTTTACGCCGATGCTCCCCAAACGCTGACAAACCATAGCCCGAACCCGGTCAGAATGCTCTCCGATTCCGGCCGTAAAGACCAGATCGGTAAGACCGCCCAAATCCAGGAAGAAAGCACCAATGTAGTGGACGATGCCGGTAACGAACACATCCACGGCAAGCTTCGCCCGTTCATTTCCCCCGTCCGCCGCTTCAAGCACATAGCGCAGGTCGTTGCTCACGCCGGAGATGCCCAGAAGACCGCCTTTTTTCTGGCACCCTTGTAGAATTTCTTCTTCGCTGAGCCCCACCTGTTTCAGAAAGTGGATCATGGTGGGGTCCATATCGCCCACCCGGTTGGCGTGAATCAGACCGGTTTCCAGGGACATTCCGAAGCTGGTGTCCACACTTTTTCCGTTCAGAATACCGCAGATGGATGCGCTGCCGCCCAGATGGCAGGAAATGGCCTTGTAATCCTTCTTTTCCGCATTCAGGCAGTCGGCAATGTAGCCGTGGGACGCACCGTGGTAGCCCAGCCGCTGGATGCCGTAGGTTTCGTACCATTCATAGGGAACTCCGTAGATTTTTCGCTCCAAGGGAATATCCCGATGGAAGGCGGTTTCAAAAACGCCTACATGTCTGGCATTCGGCAAAACCGCCTGCACGGTTTCGATGGCCTTTAAGTAAGCGCTGTTGTGGACAGGAGCCAGGGGGAGGAAGTCCCGCATACCCTGCATGACAGCTTCATCGATTTCGTGGATGCCATAGTGGTTTTTGCTCAAGACTGACTTATAGCCTACCCGTTCAATCTCCCGGATGTCCGTCAGGACAGCGCCTTTCCCCTGTGTCAGCTCAAACAGAAACTTGTTGATGCCCACGGCGTAGTCGGGGATATTCTTCTTCCCGGCATCCACCCTGTACCCGGTGACGGTGTTGCAATAGCCAAAGATTGCGTCATCACAGGAGCCTACCCGCTCTACCTTGCCAGTGGCAAGAACGGTACAGGCAGGCATTTCATAGAGCTTGAATTTTAGGGACGTGCTTCCGGCGTTGCAAACCAGTACCTTCATCAGTCCACACCTCCCAGCAGATCCAGAATCTCCTGCATTTCCTTGTCTCCGCCGGCCATGGGTTTCCACTCCACCTGATAGGCTTTGTAGCCCTGCATTTCCAGGGAGGTCTCCAGCAGCTTGGGTCCCACATTCACGGTGATCAGTTCACTGCGAAACAGATTTAAAATCTTCTCACAATCCATGCTCAACCCTCCTTGATTTGGCGGATAATCTCACTTGCCAGCACGGCAGCGCGATAGTTGGTCTGGCAGACGATCACCCCTGCCTCCCGCAGCTGCCGTTCCTGCTTGTGCTTATCCTGAAAATCGGCGGTGGTGCCCAGAACGGAGGCGATGAAGGTGATGTGCCGTCCCTCTGCTTCCGCCATCTGCTGCGCCATTTTAATGTCATCGATGACAAAGCCCGTGGGGTCCATGTGACCGGGAGGTGTCAGAATGAAGTCAAGAATGATAACAGCGACCTCCGGGTCCATAGCCTCTTTCAAAATGGCGGGCTTACGGATGCCGGGGTCAATGGCAGGATGGGGGCGACCTAAGGTGAATTCCTCCTCACCGTAGTCCACGCAGGCATTCTCCCGGCTGACATAGCTGTCCTCCAGTTTCCAATCAGACCGGATGGGACAGTTGGAGTAAATGGTGCCAATTCGGGGGATCATGGCGTTCGCCGCTTCGTCCATATAGGTACCGCCGGTGTAAAGACCTCGCAGGTACTTCTGCTCCGGGGCATATTTTTTCACTTCTTCCGCTGCCAGTGCCGTCAGTTCTTCCTCCGTGGTTAGGGGATAATCGACACCAATAAGTTTCAGGCACTGGATGGCACAGTCGTCCAGACTGGAAGCGTAGATGGCGCCGGAGGCTTCTATCGCTTTCCGGTCGCAGCCCATGAACAAGGCAACCACCGGCTTGCGGCAGGTTGTGATTCGTTCCAGCAGCTTGGGCAGCACGGTATCACCGGGCTTGCGGGAAATCAGGGCGATGTATTTGGTTTCGGGGTCTGCCTCCAGGGCATCGATGCCCATCAGCATCATAATCCCGCCCACTGCATCCTTGCAGTCGTTACCGCCGGTGCCGATGGTCTGGCTGACACCAGTACCCGCCTCGTGGAGAATGGCAGCTACGTGCTGGATTCCGGTGCCGGAAGCGCCCACGATGCCGAAGGGGCCCCGGTTGTTGATGGAGGAAAGCACCAGCGCCGCACCGTTGATGTTGGCAACGCCGCAGTCCGGTCCCATGCACAGAAGTCCCTTTTCCCGCGCCAGCAGCTTCATCTCCCGCTCCTGTTCCAAGGGTACATTGTTGGAAAATACCACACAGTGCAGCCCGGCGTTCAGCGCCTTTTTTACCTCCCCATAGGCGTACTCGCCGGGAACGGACACGCTGCACAGATTGATTTCCGGGTGCTTCTGCACGGCCGCCTTGATGGATACAAAGCTTTCCTCTGCCTGTGCGGAGGTTTCCGACTGGAAGCTGGCGAACACGGCGCGGGCAGCAGCATCAAAGGCGGCTTGGTTCGCGCTTTCGGCAATGATGACCAGATCGTTGCCGGTGACGCTGTCTAAATCCGGGCTGTCAAGACCGGAGGAGCGAACGGTATCCAGAAAGGCATTGGTGCCCACACCCACATAACCGCTGACGATGCCATTCTGCTCCGCCAGAACGGAGCTGGCGTAGAGGGTTTCCAGGGAGTCGATATATTTCCCTTTTTCGATTTTTACAAAGACACTCATTCCGTTTCCTCCCTCGCCATGATTTCCTTTGCCTGGGCGTAGATACCCCGCAGGCTTTCCTTGAAACAGCCCAGAGGCAGCTCTGCCGCACCGGCACCGCCCTGACCGCCGCAGCGAAGGGCGCTGCCGCCATGGGAGATGGGCAGGATGTTGTAGCCAACCACCTTCCGGGCATCCACACCCACGGGGAAGCCCGCCATATCCTCCCAGGGAACAGGGGCAAAGGTATGCTCTCCCAATGAAACAGCTCTTGCTTTTTCCGTGCGGTTTCTGGCCTCGGCATAGTTGGAGCCGGTGAGCCGCATATAGGCAGGACCCGCAATGGCGGACATACCGCCAAGCCCCCAGACTTCCGTGACGCAGCTGTCCCCCAGATAACCGATTAAATCCTCCTCCTTATAAGTAGGTTTGAGGAAGGTCCCCTTGATTTTCGGTGCCGCAGTGGTGTACCAGCGATTGCCGGTTCCTGCCAGCTGGATGCCGAATTCCACACCGTTGCCGCCCATGCCCACCATAACGGTGGAAAGCGCAATGCCCTTGCAGGAGGCGGTAATACTTTCCACACCGGCCATCATCACATGGAGGAAGAATCGGTCATTGGCGGCAAAATGCTTGATGACGGCATTCTTTTCCGAACATTCAATGTCCAGAAGGAAAGGAATCAGCTGTAATGCCAGACACATGGAGGCGGCGGGCTGGCGGTTGTGATTTTCGTCACCCATGCCTGCTGTTTTTGACAGGATGGTGATTACATCAATGCCCCCGGCGGCACGGACTGCCTGCCCCAAAGCGGGACCGTACACATCTCGGAACCAGCGAAGGTCATGCTCCACCTCCTCGTCATAAAGCCCCCAGCGCAGACACTTGGGATTTCCGCCGGGATGAAGCGGCGCAAAGCCCCGACCGCCGAAGGTCTTGTCCTCCACCACGATGACAGGCATACTGGCGGAGGTGACCATGCAGGCGGCATTGCCCACATTCATGGTCTGGGAGGATACAAGCTGAATTTCCCCGCGCTCCACCATGCTCCATGCTTCCTCCATGGAGTTTGCAAGTCCTTCATGGAGGACCGCGCCGCAGATGGAAGTCCGCTGGGGCGGTGTGACCCGGTCGGGGTCGATGCCGGGACCGGGGGTAAGAATCGTAGTTTTGGTCATTCCGGGAATCACGTCGATGGCAGGTCGCACGTCCACCCAGACAGGGCGGCCCTTGGTCATAATTTCCAGAACTCTGGCATTGGCCGCATCCACACGTTGTTCTATGGTCATGGGTTCAATCATCCTCTCTTATTTCAACATTTTACGCATTTGCTCGATCCGTTTTTGAACAACCTTCTGTACGAAGGGGTTCTGCGTATCCGCATCGAAGCCATGGTAGGAACCCTCGACGATGTTGAGTGTCACCCGATTTCCTGTATCCTCCAGCCGCTTGGCGTAGGCAATGCCCTCGTCCCGAAGGATATCAATCTGCTGCGGCTCCACATAGGCAGGAGGCAGTGCCGACACATCCGGCGCTGTCATGGGAACAATATACTCGTCCAGCCCCTCCTTGCCGTTTTTGAGATATTCCCGCCATATAGTCAGATGGTTCTTCAGGGACCATGCCGCCTCGGCATACAGCCGCATGGAGGCGTACCGGCTGCACCGATTGTCCAGCGTCGGATAAATCAGGCACTGACCTTTGGCTGACTTTGCTGCATGGTCCCTTGTCCAGAGCGCAAGCCCTGCTGCTATGGTTCCACCCGCACTTTCCCCGTAGAGAAGATAGGGCGTATCCTGCCTCTGGATTTCCTCCAAAATACTCAGACAGTCTCGGAAAGGATAGGGATTGGGGTATTCCGGCAGGATGCGATACTCCGGAAGGTACACCCGCACACCCACTTCCCGCGCATATTGGGCGGCGAGTTCCATCATCATGGGCTGTATGGGCAAGAAAAAGCCGCCCCCATGACAGTAAAGCATCGCAGGCGTTTGAGCGCGCGCACCTTCCGGTTCCAGTAGGTAGCAATCTATGGTTCCGCCGTCCCAGACGGTTATCTCCTTTTTTTGCAGGCTGATGCCCTTGGAAGGAATGTAGGCAGATACGTCTGTTTGTATCTGCTGCACCATCAATCGAATGGCAGGTACCAGTCTGGAATTGGTCAAATCGATACTTGTCCAGTTCCATGGCGGTTTTAACGCCGGGGAATAGGGGAAACGTGCCATCTTATCTGCCAATCTGAATGCCGCTCAGGTGTTCGTAGTACTGGGCAATGGCACTGTGGTCGCACTGTCCCTTGCCGTTGTTGTGGAGCCACTGCATGATCTCCATCACGGATGCGGTCATGGGAACCGGGGCGCCCACGGCGTGGGCGCAGTCCAGCACATTGTTCAAATCCTTGATGTGCAGATCCATCTTGAAGCCGGGCTTGTCGTTTCCGGCAATCATCATGGGTGCCTTGGCATCCATGACCGTGGAACCGGCGAGACCGCCCCGAATCGCTTGGAACACCGCCTCAGGCTCCACACCGGCCTTCTGGGCCAGTGTCAGCGCCTCCGCCACAGCCCGGATGTTGCATGCCACGATAATCTGGTTTGCCAGCTTCGTGGTGTTGCCTGCCCCCACTTCGCCGCAGCGGACGGCGGAGGCACCCATGGTCAACAGCAACTCCTTATGGGCATCAAAGACCTCCTGCTTGCCGCCCACCATGAAGGACAGGGTTCCGTCAATGGCCTTGGGTTCACCGCCTGAAACCGGCGCATCCAGCATCTCAACGCCCCGCTCGGCAAGAACCGCGGCAATTTCCTTGGATGCCACCGGGTTGATGGAAGAGCAGTCGATGAACACGCTGCCGGGCTTCATGAAGGACGCGACACCGTTTTCGCCCAGCATCACTTCCTTCACCTGGGGAGAGTTAGGCAGCATGGTGATGACCACACCGCAGCTTTCACCGATTTCCCTGGGCGTGGAAGCCACTGCGCCATAGGAAACGCAGGCATCTACGGGCGCCTGACTGCGGTTCCAGACCAGAACCTCCTTGTAACCCGCTTTCAGAATGTTGTGAACCATGGGCTTACCCATGATGCCCAGACCAATAAATCCAATTTTCATTTCAGTTTTCCTCCAATACAAGCATTTCAAAATCGTCAAGTTTATTCAGGTGCAAAACGCCATTTTCCAGAACTGCCTGTCCGCCGTTCCTAGCTTCCGCTTTTAGGAAATGACCGGGAATGTGCAGCGCGATGTCCGCCATGGGGATGGGGTCAAAGAAACTGTTGCCGAAATACCCGCTGGCGTTGATGAGAAAAACCACCGTTTTGTTTTCCTTTTTCTTCAGCACCAGTTCCACACTGGGATGCAGCCCGGGGGCAATCTGAGGCAGACCGCAGAGTTCAAAAAGGACATCCTGCATGATATTCAGGGTGTTGGTGTAACCCTCGTTATGGTAGAAGCTGCCGCAGAACCAAGGAATATACACCGCTTTTCCGCTGCCGAAGGAATGCACCGTCAGACCGGGGTTTTCTGTTTCGGTCGTAGGGTAGGCAATTTCCGGCGGACCGTAGTGCGGTTCCGGTTCGGTGCGCAAAAGTTTCTTGACACCGGGGGCATACGCACAGACCCGGATTTCCGAGCCGGGGGCGATGATGGGAGCCTTGGCACTGCGTTTCAAAACCTGTGCATCGGAATCCGTCAGGGTGAATACGGTGCTGACGGTCTTTTTCCGCTCCGGCGCCTTCTCAATGCCCAAGCACTGCAAGGATGAGGAATCCCCCCGAACACCGCTGTCACCGGAAGACACTAGCATACCGCCCTTTTGGACAAAGGCATCCAGAAGCGCACATTGTTCAGGCTGCAGATCCTTGGCATCTGCCAGAATGACCAGCTTTTTATCCTTCAGTGCATATTCTGTCACACCGGAGGTTTTCACCTCGTCAAAGGGAACGTGGCTGGCAGTCAACGCCCGAATCCAGCCGAAGCTTTCGGGGTCACTGCGGGACTGCTGGGATTTCATCACCAGCAGAACCTCGGCGGCACTGCGCAGCCCGGTCAGCAGCGCTTCCTGGGCTTTGTGGAACCGGAATACCTTCCTGTGGGCCTCAAAGGTGGACTTGTCCCGGTGGTTATCCAGCCTGCCAATCACATAAACACTGGTCGTCCCCGCGTTCGCCAAATTCTGCCATTGGCGCAGGGCGGACACCCCGGGGGACACAGAGCTTTCCCGGTAGCGGAAGCCCATGTAATCCACGCTGGCATTGTCACAGACCAGACCTGAGAAGGCGGTCTGCCGGGCATGGGAGGAGGCGCTGTACACCCAGATGGGAATATCGATATCCGTGTGGGATTCGCTGCGCAGGTAATCCACCTTGTCCACCGCGATTTCCGGGGAGATGGCTTTGATGGCGGTGGCCATTTTAGCCCGGAGCTTCTTGCTGCAGCCCGCTTGAAAGCCCATATAGCGCATGGTGACAGGGTTCTTACTATCCAACTTGTCCGGCACATCCAGATGGAACGCCGCTTGAAAACCCGCCTTGCAACGGTCACAGGTACACATTCCGTAAATTCTGCCGTCATACCCCGTTGCTACGAAGCCCGACATATTGCAGTACACACCGTCAAAGGGGTGGGTGGTCAACAGCTCAGTCAGAATCTCCATGACCTTTTCCTGCTGATATTCACTATTCTGACAGGTCTGGACAAAGCCGTTTTGATGGACGATGCCGCCGTCTGCGGTACGGAATGCCCAATCCGGATGCTGTTCATACACCGCATAGGGAATTTTGGAAAAGTCCATCCGTGCAATGACCCGAATCCCTCGCTTATGGCAGGCATCGACAATTTCCTTCAGGCTGCTGCCTGTGAGATATTTGCTCACGGTATGGTAGGGCAGCTTGCTTTCATAGCTTGCAAGAATTCCCCCTGCATTCAATGTGACCACCGTTGCGCCGAAATCCGCAAGGCTCCGGGCATAGCTTTCCGCATCAATGCCGTCCATATCAATTTCCCGAAAATTGGTCTGTACCATTCGCCAAGGGTAATTTATCCACCAATGCTTTGCGTTGCTCATTGCTTCACATCCATTCGTTGGGGTCTGTCCAGTCCCGTTTTCCTAAGAATTTTTCCAGCATTTCCATGCGAATCTGCTCCTTCGGAACCTTGCTGTTCATAAGCTTTGCCCAGCCGCCCTCTGCTTTTTCGCCGTTCATGGCATCATCGGGACGCATCAGATTCCGCAGGGGCTCTCCGGCTTCAAACCGGCGGGCGTTGTCGCGGATGATCTCAATGCTGGCAGCGGCTCGGTCAGGCACCTGAGGCGTGCAATGGGGGGTAATGTACACATTTTCCATCCTCCACAGGGGGCTTTCCGGGCTGAGGGGCTGTTCCTCGAACACATCCAAACCCGCGCCGCTGAGCTTTCCGCTGTTCAAAGCATCAATCAGATCCTCGGTGCAGACAATACCGCCCCGTGCTATATTCACCAGGAAGGCACCGTCCTTGCACTGAGCCAGCGTATCCTTGTTGATCATGTGGAAAGTTTCATCGGTCAGCGCCAGCGTCAAAATGACAAAATCGGATTTCTCCAGCAGCGGCTGAATGGTATCGCCGTTGTTGGCGCAGTATTTTTGCGAAATATAGTCAAATCCGTTGATGGGATACTTATCAAAGGCAAGAAGGTTCATCCCGAGAGCGTGCAGACGCGCAGCCAGCATTTTGCCGTTGTTGCCCATGCCGATGATGCCTGCCGTCCGACCATAAAGACCCTTCCACTGATTACTGCCCTCCACACCCCAGCGGCATTCCTGTTGGGCTTTCAGCAGTTCTTTTGTATGATAGCACGCCTGAAGCATGAAGTAGATGCAGTGTTCGGCCAGCACGGGGGCGCTGCGACCCGCCGCGCCGGTAACGGGAATGCCCCGGGCAAAAACCTCCGGTCGTGCGGAACCATTCAGCCCGGCGTGGTCGCAATGAATCCATTTGAGCGTGTTTTCGCCCAGCAGGCAGGGGTCCACGTCCCCCATAAGAATGGCCACGTCTGCGTCCTTTACTTCTTCGGCAAGGCGTTCTTTGTCAAAGAAATCTACATAGACAAACTCCGCATCCGGGAACACCCGGCGAAGCTTGTACATATTCTGTTTGTTGTACCACACGGTGGCAACCACTTTTTTGATTTCCGGCATTTCTATTCCTCCTTGTAAATGGGGTTCATGGTTTGAAACTGCAAAACATTGCAACTTCCAAGGAAATATGGTACGATAGCAACAAAATGGGGGTATCATCATGGAGCTTCAGGATAAAATTGCACTTTTGTTGGATCTGATCCATTGCAGCCATCACATGGATTACTGGAAATACGCCCCGGATGGTGTGCTGATCCGAAGTACATCCGATGCGGAGCATATGCTGGATGTACTCATAAAGGAAACCGGGTGTTTTGAGTATCTGCAACGCAACATCGGAAACGCACCCCTGATTCTGGCTGCCCAAAAGGATATTCGCTGGATTGGCGTAAAAGAGGAGCGCGATGGCGAAATTCTCTTCTACCACATTTTAGGTCCGTTTTTGATTCGTCGTTTTCAGGAACCCGTGGCCGAAGCCGAGGTGCGGTTGAAGAACAAAAACACAACCCAGTTGTGGATAGAAAGACTGAATGAATGTTTGACCCTGCTGAGCGTGATTCCCATCCAAAGCTACACCCAATATGCCATCATGCTGCATAAGCTGGTCAATGAGAAGACCGTTTTGGAAACAAGCATCAATCATCAGCCTCCCCCCGTCACAGTGAAACTTCCCGAATCCGTGAAAATAAAAGACAATTCAAAGATAAAAGACAGGATGCAAATCTATATGGCGGAGCGGTCACTGCTGCAGGCGGTACAGGAAGGCGATGAGGATTCAGCAGCCGCTGCAACCCTGCAAACCAGAAAACATGTCGACCGGGTGCGGGAATACACCGGAAACCCGCTGCTGGATCTCAAAATCGGATATACCACCTTCATCGCTATCTGTACCCGGGCCGCCATCGAAGGCGGTCTGTCTCCCTCGGTTGCGTACCCCCTCGGTGACAGATACATAAAAAGGATATACCAATCGAACAATCAGGAGCATATCTCAGAACTCGGAAACAGTATGTACCATGACTTTATTTCCCATGTTCATGCGCTGCGGGTCAACCCCAGCTTCTCAAAAGCGGTTCAGTCCTGCTGTGACTACATTCAGCTCCACTCCACAGAGCCTTTAAGTATTGATGTGCTGGCAAAACGTCTGGGATACTCTAAATACTATCTATCCGCTTTATTTAAGAAGGAAACAGGCTGCTCGGTGGGTGACTATATCAAGATTGCGCGAATTGAGCGGGCAAAGGTGCTTTTGAATAACACGGACCTCAATGTGGAGGATATCTGGGAAGAAGTCGGGTTCTCTTCCCGATCTGTTTTTGGCAAGGCGTTTCGCAGCGTGGTCGGTATGACGCCCCGAGAATTCAGGGATCAAAATATCCGCCTATGATCCTTCGGGGCAAGATTATGCTACCACATCCCCTTTTTGTTAAATAGAATAGAATTACATAAAAATCGTCAGAATTACAGGTTGATAGGCAAACCATGTAATTCTGACGATTTTTATGCAATTTGAATCTATCCCGGCACGCACAATCCCATTACAATAAAGCTACAGGTGCAGGGGAGCAGCGTTACCTCCTCTGCAAAAAAACAAATAAATTGGAGGATTTACTATGAAAAAACTGTACAAGGAAATTCTGACTGTTGTTCTGGCTTGCGGTGTCGTGCTGAGCCTTGCTGCCTGCGGAGGAAGCCCTAATGCGAAAGAGTCCGGCAGTAGCACCGGCGAGACCAGCAGTAGCGCCAGCGAGGCAAGCAGCAGCGCCAGCGAGGCCGGCAGTAGCACCAGCGAAGCCAGCAGTAGCACCAGCGAGGCCACCACCCTATCTCGTTATGATTATGTTGCCGATTTGAAGGGCAATACCGTCAACATGACCATTGCCCAGAACCTGAAGAGTGTTACAATTGAAATCACCAGCATGAATCTGGATTTGACCGCCTACTGCACTGTGGAGGACAATGTCCTGACTTTGACCGAACTGGTCGAAGGCAATGAGCAGTTCTACAAGGGTCTGTCCGCCACGCCTTATGTTCTGAACGAGGATGGCACTGCCGTTCCTCAGGGCTGATATGCCTCCCTGACCCGGCTCGTTGTTTTCTGGAGGTATGATTGTGAACTTAAAGAAAATCTTTGGCGGCATGAAGGGGTCCAATGACCCCAGATACCGCACCGCGAAGCCATTCGAAATGTTTTTGGCTCCCGCTACCAGTGCCAGTAAAATGACCTTCTACGTCATGATGATGATGACAGGTTATGTAGCCAATACCGGTTTCGGCGTTGCGGTGATGCTGACCGGAATTCTGCAAACGGTCAAGACCTGGTTTGACGGCGCAACAGACCCCATCGTTGCCGCCATCTTCGACAAGATGAAGGTAGGTAAGGCAGGAAAGATTCGCATTTTTCTGTTGATCGGCTATCTGATTCAGGCGATTTCCGCAATTTTGATGTTCAATGTGCTCTCCGGCAAATTCACCGGTGTGGCCGGTGTGGTCGCGTACATTGTGCTCTACTTCCTGTTTGTTTTGGGCTACACGGTAATGTCCGTGGGCGGCGGTACGTCCATCGGCGCTATCTTGACCAACGACCCCAAGCAGCGCCCTTTTATGCAGTTCATCCAGATGGTCTATCAGTATATCGGACCTCTGGGCATTACCAACATTCTCAATCTGGTGGTGCTGCCCCGGTATAACAACCAGATCGATGCCACTATGCTCCGCGAAGCCTGCTTCTGGTACTGCGGCTATGCTTTGGTATTCACCACCGTGTCCATTATCGGTCTGAGCCGGGTAGATACCCCTGAGGTTTTGGGAAAACTGATGTCCGACGAGAGCGGCAAGCAGAAGAGCATCAAGGTGAAGGATATGTTTGCCATGGTAAAGAGCAACAAACCCCTGCGCTGCTACATGATTACCGGCATCACCGATAAAATTGCCACCAATACCAACAAACAGCAGATTATCACCACCCTGCTGAACGGCATTCTCATCGGCAGCTACCAGACCGCCAATACCATCAACAACACCACTACCATCATCGGCTTTATCTTTGCGTTCATTGGCGGCATCTACCTTGCCAAGTGGGGCGTTAAGAAGGCAACAAAGATGATGTCTACCCTTTGTATCTGCATCAATCTGGCTGCGGCGACCATGTGTCTGATTCTAGGACCTTCCGGCATGGCAAAGATTGGCGCAGGCGGATTGATTATGTACCTGTACATGGCCATGATGATGGGTCAGGCCGCCACCACAATGTGCCTGAATATCGCAGAGGGCATGATGCGTGCCGATGTCATCGATTACGAGCTGTACCGTTCCGGTAACTTCATGCCCGGTATGGTCGGAGCAATCTACAGCTTTACCGAAAAAATCGTTGCTTCCTTCGGCGCCACCATCGCAGCCATTGCCGTGGCGGCCATCGGCTACACCACGGTCATGCCCCAGTTGGGTGACGACGCAACATGGGCTGTCCTGTGGGTTGTGGAAATCATCGTATTTGGTCTGCCCATCCTTGGCTGGCTGGCAAACATTATCGCCATGAAGTTCTATGAATTGGACAAGGAACGCATGGTAGAAATTCAGACGGTCATTGCAGAGAAGAAAAAACTGGCAAAGCAGGCCATGAAAAAATAAACCATCCGTGTACGATGACCGCACATATTGTGCACAGCGTCAATGAGAAGACGCTATTGGCAAAACACAAGAACAGGCGAGAAAGCAGCCGGAATAGACGAGGATCGACAAGACGGTCTAGCCCTTCATGCGGAAATAAATGGCACTGATTCCATTAGGGAATGCCAGTTCCGTTGTCTGCCATGTTCACTCGTTCCCTCTTGCCGCTGAAACCGTGCCTATCGGCTCACCATCCGCAGTGAGGAGTACGTCAAAGCCGCCATAATAGCACATACCACGCGTCTTGACCGATACTTTCGTGACATTCTGAAAATTCAGATATTTGAATCCAACTACCGTACCGGGAGTTAAATTGCAGATATATGCTTCCGGTTTACTTTCACTTTCCGGCATGACATCCGCGCCGTCCTGCGTGATGTACGGGAACGGATTCTGCCCGGCCTCGGCATTGACCTGCGGCGGCTGCGTCATATACAGGTTACAGGCGGCATAGGCGGGCAGTTCACGCAATTCGACAGCCGGCAAGGGAGCGCCGCTCGGTCCGCTTGTTGTGATTTCCACCTGCGGGATACGCCCGTCCGGCAAAATTTCAATCGGTTCCACCATGCCTTGACGGCAGAACAGGCTGCTATTCGTGTGGCGATGGTAGAACACATACCAGCACCCATTTATCTGCTCGATACTGCCGTGGTTGTTGTCCGTAAAATACCGCGCCGTATCACACAAGCCTAAATCGGCATTATCTACCAGCGTGCCGCCATAAACAAAGCCGCGGCAGGGGCTGTCACTGACAGCATAATAAGGCAATACCGCACAATTCTCGCCTGACGGCTTAAGCACCGTTCCGGCGGCTGCAGGACGGCATCTCGCTCGCCGTATCGGCACTTAGAATTATGCGGTATTTCCTTTAGACGAATAAGGAGTTTTGTATGCGCAGCACATTGAATTTCAATTCCCATTGGCAGTTCACAAAACCCGGCGCGGCACCGGTGGCTGTGACCCTGCCCCACACATGGAACGCCGCCGACGGCACCGACGGCGGCAACGATTACTTCCGCGGGATTTGCACCTATACCAAGGAATTCGCCGCCCCCGCACACGCCGACGATGAGGAGATCTGGCTGGAATTTGAGGGTGCCGCCATGACGGCAGTCGTCACCTTGAACGACCAAGAGCTGACGCGCCACGCGGGCGGCTATTCCACCTTCCGCGTCAACCTGACCCCCGTGCTGGCTGCGCAGAACACGCTGACCGTTGCGGTGGACAACAGCGCCAACCGCACGGTCTACCCGCAGAAAGCGGACTTTACCTTCTATGGCGGGCTGTACCGTGATGTACATATCCTTATTGTACCGCACAGTCACTTTGCGCTGGATAACCACGGTGCGCCCGCCCTGCGCGTGACGCCGGAGGTGTCCGACGATTTGCACAGTGCCGCCGTCACGGTGGAAGCCGCCTGCGAGAACACCCCCGACGGCACCGAGGTGCTGTTTTCCATCGAGGGTGTCGGGGAACAGACCGCCGCCGTGCAGGACGGCAAGGCTGTGACCGTATTTGATATTGAAAATGTGCATTTGTGGGACGGCGTGGCGGACCCGTATTTGTACAGTGTGGCCGCGGCCATGCCCGACGGTGACGCCGTGGCGGTACACTTCGGCTGCCGAAAAATTGATTTCAAACCCGATACAGGCTTCTGGCTCAATGGCAGAAATGTCCGCCTTGTGGGCGCGGCGCGGCATCAGGACCGCGCAGGGATCGGCAATGCGCTGACCGCCGCTGAACATGAGGAAGATATGCAGATTTTGCGGGATATGGGCGCCAACACCGTGCGTCTTGCCCACTACCAGCACGCGCAGTATTTCTACGATCTATGCGATAAATACGGTCTTGTCGCGTGGGCAGAGATCCCCTACATCACCGAGCATTTGCCCGAAGCCACTGCCAACACGCTGAGCCAAATGGAAGAACTGGTGCTGCAAAACTACAACCATCCGTCCATTATCTGCTGGGGCTTATCCAATGAGATTACCGTCACCGCCGGCGTGACAGAAAACCTGACGGCGAACCATCGCCTTTTGAACGACCTCTGCCATCGCCTGGACGCCACCCGCCCCACCACAATGGCGCACGCTTTTATGTTGGACCCCAACGACCCGTTTGTGCAGCTGCCCGATATTTGCAGTTATAATCTCTACTACGGCTGGTACTTGGGTGAATTGCAGCAGAACGATGAATTTTTTGACACGTTCCACAAGAACCACCCCGACCGCGTCATCGGTCTGTCGGAGTTCGGCGCGGACGCAAACCCCGCCTACCAGAGCGCCCGCCCGGAGCGCGGCGACTGGTCGGAAAGCTACCAAGCCGTCTACCACGAGCATATGCTCAAAATGTGGTCGGAGCGCCCCTACATCTGGGCGATGCACGTCTGGAACGGCTTCGACTTCGGCGCGGACGGTCGCGGTGAGGGCGGCAAGCCCGGTCAAAACCAGAAGGGTCTTGTGACCTTCGACCGCAGGACGAAGAAGGATGCCTACTTTATCTATAAGGCATATTTGAGCAGCGACCCGTTTGTGCATCTCTGCGGACGCCGCTACGTCCACCGCACGGAGAGCCAGACCGAAATCAAGGTCTACTCCAACCAGCCCCGCGTCACGCTGCTTGTGGACAGCAAAGAGTTTGCCGCGCAGGACGGTGACCGGGTTTTCAAGTTTACGGTGCCCATCTCCGGCACGCACGAAATCAAGGCCGTGGCGGGCGGCTGCACCGACTGCATGACGATCACAAAGACAGACAAACCCGACCCGACCTACCGCGCCGAGGGGCAAGTCGAAAACTGGTTCGATAAGCCGGAAGAGCTTATGAAAGAGGGCTATTACTCCATTATGGACTCAATGGAGACTCTGCAGAAATCTCCTGCTGCCAACAAGCTTCTTTCTTCCCTTATGGTTAAGGCATCCAACGCCTATGGGGATGTTGCAAAAAATGTAAAAATGCCGCCGGAGATGGAAAGTCAGATTGCACGCACATCTTTGCGCTCCATTCTGAAGCAGGTTGCAAAGTCCATCACCCCCGCAGATGTGCAACAGTTGAATGCGGCACTCAATAAAATCAAAAAAGAGAGCTGATCCATGCGTGAAGTCGAACTCTCTCTAAATGGCACCCTGCGTGAGATTTTCTCTTTTGGGGAAAGCCGTGCCGCGTTTGATCGGTTTCTGCCCAGTATGTGTGTCATGGCAGAAGCGCAGCGTTACCGTCCCTTTGGGCATAAAGTCGATGATTTTGACATTGCCCTTGACGGCACAACGGCGGTTCATGCCTATATGGGTGCTGACCATACGAAAGCGACAGCGCCATTTCCGATGCGCCGGATGCGCCGTTTTTCTGTATCTGTGACCACATGTAAATGATGCAAGCTGTGCATCGTTCAACAGCCACATCTCACAGGTTTTCAAAGTTCCTCGCAAGCAAGACTAGTATATTGCATTAGCTGACAGCTGGGTACCGGATTACCCTGTTGACGCAAAGCTGGCTGATACTCTGGAGCGCTGCACTGCGCAAAGTTTTGACCCGGAGCATTATAAGACAGCCTCGGAAGAAATGCAGAGTATGATGAACAGTCCCCTGCCGGACAGCGCCAACACTTCCCTGCCAATTACGTCTGGCTGTCCATCACGTTTGTGGACGGCAAACCAAGGATTTGCTGGCTCGATAGCTAGGAAGTGAGTAATTTCAATTAAACAACGCCTATCATCGATTTCTATGATAGACTTAGTGATGAGCTTTCTGAAATCATTTTAGATTATCTCCATTTTGACCACCATTTGACCACTACTGTGCAGTAGCCCCTCAAAATGTCGGAAAAGCCTGTTGTGACAACCAACAACGGGCTTTTTCCTGTTTTGGCGGCAAATGTGCAGAACCAACAAAATTCACGTTTCAACGCCAGTCTATACCGCCCTATCGTAGTTCTCCGACTGAATACCTATTTTCAACTGCGCTACTTTATATTTTGCACAACTAAAATCGCCGTATTATCGTTTGTATTTTTGGGCGTGCCGTTCGATTTTTTCATCTCTCTTGAGGGTCGTTTTTGCGATGTGGAACTACGACTCTTGAGCGATGCTCAACTCAGCTAAACTTATTCTAAATATATCTTGCGCAAGCCTTGCTTTTTGTATAAGATAAAAATATACAAATATTATCTGCACATCTAGGATACGTTTGGAGGGCTGTACATGAATGACGCCACAGAAATCTACATCTTAAAAAAACGCATTGCCTACCTGGAAAGTATTCTCTCAGCCCACAATATTTCCTTTGATGCTCCGGATGTTCCCAGTAGTCAAAGTATAATTGTCCCGATTTCTGCGGTCATCAGCCCAACCCATGCCCGTTTTTTCTATTCCTTATTCCACGGGCGCAGTGACGTCTATGCCAAACGTGCGGTGATGAAAAACGGAAAAGCCGGGTATTTTCCTGTCTGTGAAAATCTGTGGCGATACGGCGTCTGCCCAAAAGCAGACCGTCAAAAGGTCAAGTGTGCGTCTTGTCCCAATCGCAGCTGGGCGCCGCTGAACCAGCGTGTATTGATGGCGCATCTGACCGGAGAAAAATCCGATGGCAGCGACGTGATCGGCATCTATCCTCTGCTGCCGGATGACACCTGCCGTTTCCTCGTTTTTGATTTTGATGACCATGAAGCATCCCCCGGCACGGTGTGGCAGGAGGATGTGGATGCTTTACACCAAATTTGCAGCCAGAACAGTGTGCCTTGCTACGTGGAACGTTCCCGCTCCGGCAGCGGCGCACATGTCTGGCTGTTTTTTGATGCACCGATTCCCGCCGAGCTGGCGCGCAGATTCGGATCAGCGCTGCTTACTGAGGGCGCGAAATCCGTCAATTTAAAAGACTTCAAAACCTATGACCGTATGTTGCCTACACAGGAGCATTTGCCCGATGGTGGTCTTGGCAACCTGATTGCACTGCCGCTGCAGGGGCAGGCGCTTCGGCAGGGCAACAGCGCTTTTGTTGACGAAAACTGGAACGCCTATCCCAACCAGTGGGAATATCTGAAATCCGTACAGCGAATCAGCAAGGAATTTATAGAGGGAAAAACAGCACTATGGAGTGCGGATGGTGAATTAGGTACACTTTCTAAAACAGAAGATGTAGAAGATACTGAAAAGCCGTGGAAAAAATCATCTCAGGCTTTCCATTCGGAGGATGCCGGACAGCCGATTTCTATAACGCTTACCAACGGCATTTACATAGACACATCAGGCTTAAAGCCTCGTCTGCAAAATGCGTTACGACGGCTGGCGGCATACAGCAATCCTGAGTTTTACAAAAAGAAAGCGCTGGGGTTTTCCACCCGAAATATTCCGCGCATCGTTTTCTGCGGAGAGGATGTCGGGAAATATATCCATCTGCCGCGCGGCTGTGCGGAAAAGTTGACCGCGCAGTTGGACTCTGTTGGAATTTCCTACACAGTAAGTGACGAACGCCAGACAGGTCGTGAAATCAAGGTGGATTTCAAAGGCACCCTATACTCCCGGCAGGCGGACGCCGCCGCGAAAATATTGGAACATGATATCGGCGTACTCTGCGCCGCAACTGCCTTTGGTAAGACCGCTGTTGGTGCGTATCTGATAGCACAGCGCAAGGTCAACACGTTGGTTTTGGTTCACAACTCCGAGATTATGAAAAACTGGGTGGAAGATTTTGAAAAGTTCCTGCAAATCGACGAGGATCTGCCGGAGTACATCACCCCAAAAGGGCGGCGCAAAAAACGTAAAAGCGTCATCGGCACACTGTCCGGCGGACGCAATACGCTGGGCGGGATATTGGATGTTGCCATGATCACGTCCCTTGGGCAGAGCGACGACGTAAACCCGCTTATCAAGAATTACGGCATGGTCATCATGGACGAGTGCCACCACGCCGGGGCTGCTATTGCTGAAGATGTGTTGAACGCCGTTAATGCAAAATACGTTTACGGGCTGACTGCTACACCCAAGCGCGACGACGGGCAGGAGCAAAAAATCTTTATGCAGTTTGGTCCCATCCGCTACCGCTATACAGCCAAAGACCGCGCGGTTGCGCAAAATGTACGGCATTTTGTCTACCCGCGTTTTACGCGCTTGTTCGCGCCAAACGCAAACAAACTCAGCTACAATCAAGCCCGCCGTGCCGTGGTGGGTAGCGCGGTACGCAATGAACTGATTCTGACCGATGTGGTTTCCTGTCTGCAAGCCGGCCGCACACCCTTGGTGCTGACCAAAGAGAAAGAACATGCGGCGTTTTTGTACGCACAGCTGAAACCTAAAGCCGACCATACTTTTCTTTTGCAGGGCGGCAGCAGCGCCAGACAAAAAGAAGATCTGCGCGCCGAAATGCGGGCAGTTCCTCCAAACGAAAGTGTTGTGCTGGTGGCCATCGGGCAGTACATTGGCGAGGGATTCAACTTTCCGCGGCTGGACACGATGATGTTGACGATGCCCATTTCGTGGCAAGGCAACGTGGAGCAATATGCGGGTCGTTTACACCGCGATTACGAGGGTAAGCGAGATGTTATCATCTATGACTATGTAGATGCGCACATTCGTGTGCTGGAGTCCATGTATTACAAACGGCTGCGTACCTATAAGCGGATCGGGTACGAAATTCTCACCACTCCCAATGAAGAAAAGCAGACTATCAACGCAATTTTTGACAGCGAAAGCTATCTGCCTGTTTATGAAAAAGACTTGATGCAGGCACGCAAGAGCATCTATATTGCAAGCCCCGGATTGAACAAAAACAAGGTCCGGCGATTGATTGCGCTGGTAGAGGAGCAGCAGACTGCCGGGGTGATTGTGACTGTCATAACGCAACCTGCCGAGAGTTACCCCCAGACTCGCGTAGAGCCAACCAAAGCGCTGCAAACTGCGCTGACGGCGGCGGGGATTTACGTTGTGCCACAACCCGACCTGCACACCCATTTTGCAGTTATTGATCAGGAGATTGTGTGGTACGGCAGTACCAACCTACTATCACGCGATAAAGAAGATGACGGTCTGATGCGTATTGGCAGCAGGGATGTGGCGCTCGAGTTGTTGGAGGAAATAGGTCGATAGTTTGGCAAACAGGATTTACGCCGTTGACTTTTTCACGGTATCGTGATATAGTGATAGTAAGGAGATGATCGACATGCCAGTATTATCAAGATTCTATGGAATTATCATTCGTATGTATTTCCTGCAGAGTGAACACAATCCGCCGCATATTCACGCCATCTATAACGATGATGTTGCAGCCATTGACTACATGACAGGTGAAGTTCTTGAAGGCTATCTCCCTCCGAAAGCGCTGGCTATGGTGCGCGAATGGATTGCGTTGCATAAAGATACTTTGCAGGAAATCTGGGAAACGCAAGAGTTTAAGAAAATTCCGCCACTGGAGTAAGGAGGTTTCTTCTATGTTCCATAAGGTTAAAAGTGTATCACCTCTCCCTGATTATAAACTGAGTGTCGGTTTCAGCGAGGGAGTCGTAAAATTATATGACATCAAGCCTCTGTTTGAAAAGATTCCTGCTTTCACCTATCTGAAAGAGCACCCCGAAGAGTTTGCCTGTGTCAGCGTTGATGTCGGCGGCTACGGTATTATCTGGGGCGATGAATTGGACTTGTCCTGTGATGAATTATGGGAGCATGGTGAGCAGGTCAATACACCTTTTGATGGATTGATGTCTTTCGGGGATGCAAGCGAATTGTGGGGGCTGAGTGAAAGCACCTTGCGAAAAGCCGTCTCTTACGGAAAACTTGTGAACGGCGTAGATGTTTGTAAGTTCGGAAAGCAGTGGGTTGTATCAAAAGCAGCTATGAAAAGAGCTTATGGTGAGACTAAGAGGTAATGATCCTTTTCCATCTGTTTGAAAAATTGACCACCATTTGACCACTACTGTGCAGTGGTGCTGCAAAATATCGAAAAAGCCTATTGTGACAACCAACAATGGGCTTTTTCTTGTTTTGGAGGCCGCTGTTCAAAACCAACATAATTTACGTTCAAACGCCAGTTTATACTGCCCTGTCGTAGTTCTCCGACGCCAGGTGCGGGGGTTCGAATCCCTTCGGGCGCACTTAAAAAGAGGCTGTTGCACAAGGAAAAAATCCAAGTGCAGCAGCCTCCTGTGTTTATGAAGGAGAAACGAAGGGAATATCCAGTTACAGGTTCAGTTCAAACTGTTCCACGGTAATGGTTGCCTGACCGTCTGCAGCAAAGGTGATGCCATCGGCGGATTGCGGGGTGTAGATCCACGCTGTCATCGTCTGCTCGCCATCGTTGACAAAAACCTCCACGCTGTTTTTATCCAGCAGGATGCGGAGCTTGAGAGCGCCGTTTTGGCTGCGCACCTTGCAGCTGCGGGTATGCACAATATCGGCGCGGGAACCGGCACAGCTGCGATCCAGCGTCAGCAGCGAGGTGTAGGGGTCATAGGTCAGGCGGGTGTGATACGCTGCATCGGCTGCCAGCTTAACGGTAAAGCTGCGGTATTCGCCCGCTGCCACGGTGACGGTCAGGTCGGCAATGCGCCCGCCGATGCCAGCCAGCGCCGTTTCATTCTGTACAGTCACATCTTCGTGCAGCGTGCGCTTACCGTGGGCGGCATCCAGCTCCCGAATCGGGGTCTGCACAATGTGTCCGTCCTTCAGATGCAGCTCGCGCGGGCAGATGGTCTGCCCGAACCACTTGCATCCCTGCGGCTTATCCTCGGTGTCCGACCAGGTTTGCAGCCACGCCGTCATCAGGCGGCGCCCATCGGGTGCCTGTGTGGTTTGGGTGGCGTAAAAGTCGATGCCACCGTCCACCAGCTGCACCTGTTCGCGGGTAAAGGTATGGGTTTTCTCATCATAACTGCCGACAAATGCGATCACATTGTGTCCGTTGTGGAACTCACCGGACGGACGCATTTCCATCGGTCCGACCATCAGTACATGCTTGCCGTCCAGCGGGAAAAAGTCCGGGCATTCCCACATTTTGCCGTACACGTTGTTGTTGCGCGCCAGCACGGTAACAAAATGCCAGTCGAAACCGTCCTTGCTTTGGAACAGTACGGCTGCACCGCTGCCGTCCTCAGTCAGGGCAACGGTCACGGCAGAGTAGGTGCCGTCAGCTTCGCGCCAGATCTTCGGGTCACGGAAGTCGAATTTGCTGTATCCTTCAGGTAAATCTTTCTGGGTCAGCACCGGGTTGCAGGCAGGTTTTTCGTAATCCAAACCATCGCCCACAGCAACGCTCTGGGTCTGAATATCCCGCATTTCACCATTCGGCTGCTTTTCGGAAACCACGCTGGTGTACATTAAGAGCTGACGGCCGTCGTCCATTTCGGTGGCCGAGCCGGAGAAGCAGCCGGGGCCGTTATCAGACGGAGAATCCGGAGCAATGGCGCAGGGCAGATACTCCCAATGCAGCAAGTCTGTGCTGACCGCGTGTCCCCAGTGCATCGGGCCCCAGTGTGTTGCGTAGGGGTTATACTGGTAAAACAGGTGGTATTTCCCATGATAGAAGGAAAAGCCGTTCGGGTCATTCATCCAGCCTACATAAGGGGTCAAGTGGTAGGCAGGGCGCTCTGCCGCAGAAATGGCAGCG
>ENA-ORRL01000328-ORRL01000328.1-human-gut-metagenome-genome-assembly--contig:-NODE-328-length-56019-cov-11.983400_pt1 | contig 56019 bp, 43 predicted proteins | sample MGYA00242175_ERZ509134 | MGnify/ENA primary metagenome ERZ509134 (study PRJEB26280, sample SAMEA2338660) | human gut metagenome | biome: human gut; feature: human-associated habitat; material: faeces... | reverse complement strand
AGAACACCCGCCCCGGCGCGGAGCATGGCTCGGCGGCGTGGGGCGATGTGTTCCGCTTGAACAAGTTCTACATGGACAAGCGCGGACCGAACCTGCTGCTGACCCAGCACTTTCATATTGGTATCGACGGCTACAAACATAAGCACAACACCAACATCCTGATTGTCGGCGGCTCCGGCGCAGGCAAGACGCGCACCTATGGTGTACCGAATGTACTGGAATGTGCCTGCTCTATGGTCATTACAGATCCCAAGGCGGAAATTTTGCGTAAGACCGGCAATTTGCTAAAACAAAAGGGCTATGAGGTTATCGTTTTCGACCTTATAAATCCCGCCGCATCGTTCTGTTACAACCCGTTTGTGTATGTACACGATGACCGTGAAGTGCTGACTTTGATTGAAAATCTGATTCAAAACACCACACCATCACATTCAAAAAGCAACGACCCCTTCTGGGAAAAGTCGGAAACAGCCCTGCTGCAAGCCCTTATGTTGTACCTGCTGCACGAAGCTCCGCCCGAAGAACAAAACTTTCCGATGGTAATGGAAATGATCGCCGCCGCTGAAGTCCACGAGGATGATGACAACTACCAATCCCCGCTGGACATCCTGTTCGAGCGCTTGGAAATGCGCGAACCCGACAGCATCGCCTGTAAGCAGTACCGCATTTTTAAGCAGGCGGCAGGCAAGACCGCAAAATCCATCCTTGTCAGCGTGGGTGTGCGCTTGGCGGCATTCAACCTGCCGTCCATCGCCAAGCTGACCATGACGGACGAGCTGCATTTGCAGGAACTGGGTGAGCGCAAAATCGCTTTGTTCTGCTGCATCCCGGACTCGGACAAGTCACTGAACTACCTTGTCGGTATGATTTACACCCAGCTTATCCAGACGCTGTACCGACAAGCAGACCGTGTGCATAAAGGCCGTTTGCCTGTGCCGGTGCATTGCCTTATGGACGAATACGCGAATATTTCCTTACCGAAAGACACATTTTTGTCGGCGCTGGCAACAATGCGCTCTCGTGGTATTTTCTGCTCCATCATCGTACAGAACATGGCGCAGTTAAAGGCCATGTACAAGGATGATTGGGAATCACTGGTCGGTCTGTGCGACGAGTTTCTCTACCTCGGCGGCACCGAGAAGGAAACCCACAAGTACGTTTCGGAACTGCTGGGCAAGGAAACCATTTCCACCACCAGCTACAACCAAAGCAAAGGCCGCAGCGGCAGTTACAGCATCAATCACCAGCAATCCGGGCGCGACCTTATGACCCCGGACGAGGTGCGGCTGCTGGACAACAGTAAATGCATCTTGTTTATCCGAGGGGAACGCCCTGTGGTGGATTTCAAGTATAATCTGCTCAAACATCCGAACATCCGCTACACCGAGGACGGCGGCGCAGCCCCTTACGACTACACCGCCGCCGACAACGCGCTGGATGATCTGCCCGGCGCACCCGAAAATTATGAACTGCTGGATATGGACGATTTTCTGCCCGCCGAAGCGGTAGAAATGAAGCCAACCATACAAAGAATCAGGAGGCCCAAATGAAGCTGAATAACAACAAAAAATCCGTGAAAATTTCTCTCAATTTGTTTGCGCTGTACGCCGTGCTGGTGTGCGGCGTTGTTTTTGCTTTGCCCGCCTTTGCCGCAGATGACCCGCTGGTGGTCGTGGAGAATCTCTCCACATTCATCTTTTCGCTGATCCGCGCGGTGGGACTCATCCTGCTGGGGTGGGGTATTGTGCAGGTCGGTCTGTCCCTGCAGAGCCATGACCCCAGTCAGCGCAGCCAAGGTTTCCTGACGCTGGCGGGTGGGTTGGTGATTACCTTTGCCAAGGAAATCCTCGACCTGATTACCGCGTGAGGATTGCTCCAAGAGGAAAGGCGGTGATGCCCTGTGGGTGAGTCATGGATCGTATCGAACTTAAACGCCGCGCTCTCCACATGGAACGACAAGCTGGCAGAAATATGGTCGCTGCTGACCGAAAGCCCGCAGACATTCAAAGGAGGCCAAGTCTGGGGCGTTATGACCGGCATCCACGGTGCCTTGCAGGCAATCGGCTATGGGCTGCTGGTGCTGTTTTTTGCCGTAGGCGTTATGAAAACCTGCGGCAGCTTTGTGGAAGTGAAGAAGCCCGAACACGCGCTAAAGCTGTTCATCCGCTTTGCGCTGGCAAAGGGTGCGGTGACGTATGGGCTGGAATTGATGCTGGAGGTGTTTTCTATCGTGCAGGGCATGGTGTCTACGATTATTACCCAATCGGGCAGCTCCGGTATGAGCAGCGTATCGCTGCCGCAGGAGTTAATCGACGCCATAAACAACGTGGGCTTTTGGGATAGCATCCCGCTGTGGGCGGTTACGCTGATCGGCGGGCTGCTGATTACAGTGCTGTCGTTCACGATGATTCTGACCGTCTACGGCAGAATGTTCAGCCTGTGGATGTACGCCGCCATTGCACCGATACCGCTGTCCACATTCGCGGGTGAGCCTACAAGCAGTGTGGGTAAAAACTTCATCCGCAGTTACGCAGGTGTATGTTTGCAGGGCGTGGTGATTGCCTTGTCCTGCATCATTTTCTCTGCCATTTCGTCCAGTCCGCCCGCCGTGGATACCGGTGCATCTGTTGTCACCGCTGTCTGGACCTATGTTGGAGAACTGGCGTTCAACCTGCTGGTGCTGGTGGGAGCCATCAAGGGCTGTGACCGGATTGTCAAAGAAATTATGGGATTGTAAAGGGGTGTTGCCTTATCGAAATCAAAATACCGAAAGAAGTCCGAGACTACCATGAAAACATCTTTTTCGGGCTGAACACGCGGCAGTTCATTTGCTCGGTGCTGGCCGTCGGCGTGGCAGTTGGCATCTACTTTGCCTTGCAGCCGTATGTCGGCACGGAAGAAATCGGCTGGATGTGCATCTTGGGCGCCGCACCGTTTGCCGCCTGTGGCTTTTTCACCTACCACGGTATGACCGCCGAACAGGTGCTTTGGGCATGGTTCAAGTCTGAAATCCTCTGCCCGAAGCGCCTCGTGTTCAAGTCCGACAGTTACTATTACGAAGCCGTGCAGCCCGCCATCCGCGCGGGCATGAAACGAAAGAGAGGTTTGCCTATGAAGAAAAATTCGTATAACAGCGAGGAAACCGCTTGATTAAAACCCTGTCGAAAGCGCAGAAGATGGAACGCGAAAAGTTCCGTATTCCGCGCAGCGTACAGGATGCCATTCCTATCCGCCGCATCTTTGCGGATGGAATTTTCCAAGTCGGCAACCAGTATTCCAAAACATGGTCGTTCACCGACATCAACTACGCCATCGCCAGCAAAGAGGACAAAACGTCCATGTTCCTCGATTACTCGGAACTGCTGAACGCCCTTGACTCCGGCGCATCGGCAAAAATCACGATTTATAATCGCCGCATCAACAAGGCCGAGTTTGAGCGCAGCGTCCTGCTGCCGGACAAAGATGACGGGCTGGATGAGTATCGCCACGAGTTCAACCAAATGCTGACCGCCCAAGTGACCGGCACCAGCAACAGCATTGTGCGGGAGCGTTACCTGACCGTGAGCGTGGTAAAGCGCAACGCGGACGAAGCCCGCAGTTATTTCTCCCGTGTCGGCACGGATTTGGTGACACACCTCGCGCAGCTTTCCTCGGTGGCAACCGAACTGACGCTGAACGAGCGCCTGCACATTTTCCGCGACTTTTTCAAGGCAGGGGAACAAGCTGCGGCGGAGTTCAACATCCACGAACACGCCAAGCGCGGCCAGCATTTCAAAGATTGGTTCTGCTCCGACAGCATGGAGTTTGCCGCCGACCATTTTAAGATTGACGCACGGTATGGCAGGGTGCTGTACTTACAGGACTATGCCAGCTACATCAAGGACAGCTTTGTGTCGGAGCTTTGCGACCTTGACCGCGACTTGATGCTGTCCATTGATATCCTGCCGGTGCCGACAGACGAGGCAGCCCGCCAGCTGCAAAGCACACTGTTAGGGGTAGAAACGAACGTCGCCAACTGGCAGCGCCGCCAGAACGCCAACAACAATTTTACCGCGACCATTCCTTACGATATGGAGTTGCAGCGCAAGGAAACCAAGGAGATGCTGGACGATCTGACGACCCGTGACCAGCGGATGATGTTCGGGCTGGTGACGCTCGTGCATCTGGCCGACAGCAAAGATCAGCTTGACAGCGACACCGAAACGCTCTACTCCACGGCGCGTAAGCACCTGTGCCAGCTTTCCGCGCTGCGCTGGCAGCAGAAAGATGGACTGGACACAGTGCTGCCCTATGGGCTGCGCAAAATCCAAGCCCTGCGTACCCTTACCACCGAAAGCACCGCCGTGCTGATTCCGTTCCGCGCGCAGGAAATCATGCAGCCGAACGGTCTGTACTACGGGCAGAACGCCGTCAGCAAGAACATGATTGTTGCGGATCGTCGGCTGTTGCTCAATGGCAACAGCTTCCGTTTGGGCGTGTCCGGCTCCGGCAAAAGTATGAGTGCCAAGGAAGAAATCGTGCAGATCGCGCTCTCTACTGAGGACGACATCCTCATCCTCGACCCGGAGTCGGAGTTCGGCTATCTGACCGAAGCGCTCGGCGGCGAGGTCATCCGCATCTCGGCCACATCCGACACCCACATCAACGCGCTGGACATGGATCGCGCCTACGGCGACGAGCGCAACCCCATTGTCAGCAAGTCGGAGTTTGTGCTGTCACTGTTCGAGCAGCTCATCGGTGATGGCATGGTGACTGCGAAAGAAAAATCCATCCTTGGCCGCTGCACCGAACAGGTGTACCTGCCTTATATCCGCAATGGCTACAAAGGCACGCCGCCCACGCTGCAGGACTTTTACCGTCTGCTCCAAATGCAGCCCGAACCGGAGGCGCAGGGGCTGGCGCTGTCGTCTGAGTTGTTCATTACCGGCACGCTGAACACCTTTGCCCGGCACACCAATGTGGACACGCAGGCGCGGATCATTGCCTACGACATCCGCGAATTGGGTGAGCAGCTTATGCCGCTGGGGATGCTGGTGACACTGGATGCCATTTATAACCGTGTCATCCGTAACTGGAAAATCGGAAAAAGAACGTGGATTTTCATGGACGAAATTTACTTGCTTTTCCGTTATGAGTATAGCGCGAACTTTCTCTACAAGCTGTGGAAACGCATCCGCAAGTACAACGGACTTGTGACCGGGCTGACGCAGAATGTGGACGAACTGCTGCGCTCCGACACCGCCCGCCTGATGCTGGCTAACTCGGAGTTTCTGGTGATGCTGAACCAGAGCGCCACCGACCGCGTTGAACTGGCAAAGTTGCTGAACATCTCCGACAACCAGCTTGGCTACGTCACCAACGTCCCCGCAGGCTGCGGGCTGATTCGCTGCGCGGGCAACATCGTGCCTTTCACCAACAGTTTTCCCCGAAACACAAAGCTCTATAAGTTGATGTCGACCACCCCATCCGAGAAAAAGGAGTAAAACCATGAAATACCAAAACAAAGGGCCTCCGAAATTCATAAAAAGAAAAGTAAGGTATTCTTTCCAAATTAAAAACAGGGTGCCGCAATTCCAATGGCATCCTGTTTTTAATTTGGCCGTTAAATCTTCGCACACAATGTGTCACGATAAGATCGAACCGTTTCTTTTAATGTTCCCATCAATTCAACCACCGTGCTATCATTGCCGAGTCTCTTATAGAGGTTTCGCAAATCTTGTACTTTGGGATTGCTTTCAAATTCGGTGGTGATTGTGTTCTTACATTCTTGCAAATACGCGTGAACATAAAATTCAACCACACCGTTTACAAGTTTTGTTTTCAATAGTGCTATGCAATCGCTTTCTTGAAGCGACCGCTCTCGAAGGATTCGCAGTAAATCTTCAAACTCTGGATTCTGCGTTTCTATACCTCTATTTGACAAAACGCTTACCACCGCCAACACTCGTCCTCTATGCAGCGGCTCCAAATCAGCCTGATTTGGATTGCGTAATTTGAAAATATCGTAATATTCCTTTGCGCTGAGATTCAAGAGGCAAACCGCTTGTAAATCGGCAAATGTTTCTCTGAACAAGTCAGTAATTAATCCGATTTGTGCATCATGCTCTGGTCGCCCATTTACGTAGGCCAAGAAAGAATTTTTAATAGCCTCATCAAACACTTCTCTTCCTTTTCTCCACGCAAGATTTTCTACAGCCTTACTTGTTTCTATGGCTTCTTCTGATTCGCTCAGAATTTCCCCAATCAAATACTTTGCCGCAGCCTTCTGGAGTCCTTTCTTGTTTTCAATTAAATCCCAAAACACTTGATATACGACATCACCCATCGTCAAATTGAAAACAATTTTTTCAAGCATTTCTTCTGCTCTGGAAATATCATTTACAAGATAGGGTTCTACATTTTCGTACCGTGGATTCTGCTTCTCCTTTTCCCATAAATCAGCACTTAATTCTACCAGCTGTTCCCATACTTGACCACGATCAAGGTCAAGTTCTCCCTCTACATTAGACTCTCCCAGTATATCACGTACATTAGAGTTGAGTTTTTCCAGAAAGTCACCAAGGGCATACCAAAGGAAATTATGGATACACGCTTTGAGTAAATAGCCCTCGCGTTCAACTCTCATTCGATTTTTTTGACCCAAATAGTGAGAAAATTCATGTGCCAAATAGAATGTTGTTTGCTGAAGCGAATAAAGTGCAGGTTCGCTTACCGCAATTGATAGCATTTGGTCTTTGCCGGTAAGTTCTTTTACTGCGATGGAAATGACTTCCAGATTCCGAACAAAAGACGGTGCAATCATAAAGCCGTAGTGATTACTCGGATCGTCCTGTAGTGCTAGTAATATTTGATGTCCTACCGCTGTGTAATATGCCATAAGTTTGGGCGGTATAGAAAATGCCATTGTCCGAAAAGGAGGTGTTTGTATAAACTGGCGTGAACTATGGTTCATGCTGTCTATCAAGATAGACACATTTTGAAACAAGTCCATAAATCCTTGTTCTGCCCTTTTCCGATAGTTGCTCACAAGCGGTGAAACTCTTTCCTGCAAATCATTCGCCAAACATGCTTGCCATCTATTTCCTTCCTCGGACAGTCTTGTCCATAATTTTTGTTCATAATCTAAAAAATCCAAGTACAGTGGGACTAAGCATACACCCAATTCATGCATAAGATCGCTTTCCCAAAAGAGAATCGCTTGCTGATATCCTTTTTTTAGCCAGTCCAACCATGCAATATCGTCAGTCACTTTGCATTCATTACACGCATTTATATACGCTTTTTGGAATTCTTCGTATGCCGCATCTACACGCTTTCTTAAATTTCGTTCATAATGTGTACCACTCCAAATAAGATTTCCCATCTTTTCCAAATCATGTTGTGGAACAATGCGAATCGATAGTGTACTGGTAGTATACCAAATCGGGTCTAGCTGTGTTTCATTCAAAATGGTATCCATTTCCTTATTGGATTTAATCTGGATAGCCAATTCTTGTGAAATTTCCTGAATTGATTTCCGAACTCCTTGAATCCACTTTAATGTCGCTTTTGGTTGATAAAATCCAACATCATGACGACCAAGAATATAATTTACTTGAAGCGTTTGACCATATTGTGGAAGTTTCTTCAACTTGTCATAAAAGGCTTCCATCATTTGCGTATTGGCTATACCCATACGCAAATAAGCATCAAACGTTTCTTCGTCTGGGGCCTCGCCTGTAAAGTTTTCTGAGAAGCTATATAAAGTAATAGAATCTGATATGAGCGATTTACGAGATTTATTCGAAGGCTCTGTTTGTGCATAATCTAATTCGAATATATCTTGCACATATTCAGAGAAGCCATTTCCTCTATGGAAAATCACCAGATCATTATAATCAAATGTGGCATAAACTACCGTTTTATCCAAAAACTTGTCTTGAATTTTCCTTTTTACTTCGGCAAGATTTGCTTCAGGGCAAAGGTTTACCAGCGTTACAAAAAGAAGTGGCTCTGAGTCATCTTTCCAAAATGCATCTAATTTTTTTTGTTCTTGCTCATTTGCAACATCTGCAAACGCTAAAATTTCCTGCTGAGGCGCTTTTTTTGAACGCAAAACTTCAAAAGTATCTAAATACGCTTGTGCTAGCGGGGAAGACTCTAATGTATCTCTGCCATGCTCTCGGCCAATCGTTGGAATATGTTGCACCGTGATGCGATCATAATGCGCCATTGCTATGCCTGATTCTCTATCTTCTGCATGTTTTTCTGGCGGTAAAGAGCGCATATCTACGTTTCTGCTGTATAACAAAACCGCGCGCACATCCAACTTATCGAAAGCAGTAGTTCTCATACGGCACACCTCTTTTATATAAAAAAGGCCGCTCTATCCCTATATTAGGATAAAGCGGCTCACATCAAATTATTTACTCTCTTTCGCAATCCATTTGGCAGTCGTAGGAACATAAACTGCGTCCCCACCTTCCAATTTTGCTCCAGACGGATTTTCTCGAGAACCTTTGGGATAATCCGGTAACTTATAATCTTTGCGGCGATAGCCCGCACCTTCGTGCATGACTCTATCACTACCAAGAGTTGTAAAACGCATAATTTGTGCCTCTCTTCTTGAGGGTTGCTTTTAAAATACTTAACAGAAACTCAACACTGGCGAAATCAACTACCAGCTTGTATAGTATAGCACATATTCGTTATTGTTTCAAGAGTTTTTATAAATTTTGCAGTTTGTGCAAAACCAATTACTACATTTTATGCATTCTATACAACCGACGTGATAATTCCAATCCGCTTCACTCTATCCTGCTCGCCGCACATATGTGGTCACAGTATTTTCTCTCCTGCTCCAAATGTCAAGAATCTGATATCCTACCATTGCAACTCACATTATTTATAATATGACCCTGTTTACACAATTATGCTAAAAGTCTTCACCTGTGTAGCTCACATCATCAACTAGAAACTTCTACCTTCTTACTATGCATAGCTGTAACATGTACTTCCACCATCTTCAGAAAATACAATAGCTGCTACAGGCAGCTCACATTTACTATTAAAGTACGCGCAGAATGTAGAAATACTATTATGTCTGGCACCTCTAGCCATATCGCCTTTTTTTATAGCGCGACCATCAACAATTACACCGCAGTATTCAATTTTCCCTGTTTTCACATTGACTACGACAGCACCGTCCATAACAGATAGTGATGACACTGGGCTCTCCATGTTTTCTTCAACTCCATAGCACCGCTCCAATTTCTTTAGGTTTTCCATATAGTTTCTAGCCTTTTGCTCTTCGAGATTCATAAAAATAACTGCAGCGCCATGATGTCCATTCTCAATTGCTTCTAATAATTTTTTAATGACATCCTGTTGCGCTGCATCAGTTCCAAAAATATTACGATTACGGATTTCCTCCCATTGCTGAAGGCACTCTACTTGAGTCCACTTCAATTGTGAATCAGCTACCCTAAATAGCGCATGTCCGGCAAAAGACACTTTGAATTTCTGCGCTCCCTCGATTTCCACAACCCATGCGGTTGGAATATTTTTAGGACAGCCGTATCCACGCATAATGTACATTTTTTCGCTATCTGTTCTCCATTGATTTGGTTTGATGCTTTTTCTTTCAAACACCAATGCAAGTTCTGTGTCCAATTTTTCTTCAGAATTTCTTACACATCCCGTCAAGAGTTTTCGAATACGGCGCACCTGACACTTTTCAAACGCAATCGCCTCATTCCCTTGTACTGTAATTTTAAAATTTTTACATTCACCAGGCTGTATAAACAAGATTTTCCCTTGGAATTTTGTTCCTTCATAGTTTTGAAGAGACAATGCCCTCAATATTTTCCAGTTAATTCCCGTGTGATTTGAAAAGCGTTCCAGAAAGTCCTCAAATAGCGCATCGCATGCAGAGTCCACCATAGCATCGTCATCGGCTACGCAGTCATAGCGGTCTCGCCACACATCCTCCAGATATGTCGCCACTAAATCTGCCAATTCGTAAAACAAATAGCCTGTATATTTTTCTCTTTCTTCTTCATCTTTTACGCTTGCAACTCCCACATAATACTTGTCTCTACACGAGTCATCATATGTCGCATCAAATTGTCTGCAAACAACGCTCCCTAATCTTTTACAGTTCTTGCTCCCCATACTTTCTCGCTCAAAGAAAAATGCATTTTCATCCATTGTTACGGTTTTTCCTAACTTCTGAACAAGCTTTTGGGAAAAGTTTTCATAATCGCTTCGTAGCATTTTCCGCCCACTTCCTGTCGAATTTAGATGTCTTGCGTCAAATATTCGCAGACGCAACAATCTCTCCTACAAGTTCCAATACACCAATTATTCGTGTTGCTTCAGGAATTTGATGTCTCCGTAAACAAGCACCTACCGATTCATACAGGGATGTCCATACCTATCAGCTTAGATATTGTACCACTTTTCTCCCATAATTGAAAGCAACTTGTAAAATAAATTTCGGGCTCTTGTAAATTTCTCATATAAGAAAATGTTGTTTACTTGATCCACACCATATTAGCTTCCACCTTTATCATATAATCAGGAGTTGATGCCATGAAAGTTATTAAAGAAAAGCCCGCCAAACGGATGCCGAAAAGCAATACCGAGGGGAAAATCCCGAAAGCTGCGATGAAAAAGATATGGACAGAAGTCAAGGAGAAAAGCCGAAATAAGCTGAGGGAAAGCACCTCCACGCAAGAGGATGGTAATTACACCGTAGCCCAAGGCACCGGCACGGTGCTGACCGACACATCCTATTCCGCTATCAAGCAAAACACCGATTTCACCGTACAGCAGGGCCGCAAGTTCGCCCGCAAGCAGATAGAAAAGTACCGCGAACGCCATGCCGCAGAGCAAGCCGAAACCACCCATGCCCACGCCGCCAGTGAGCGCGGTGTCAGCCCCAAACAAGCCGAGTGCGGCACGCTGCCCGATGCGGCGCAACGTCCGTGCCGTGGGGCGGATTTGCCCCGACAGCGGGCAAAAGAAAAAGCCGTCACCGCCAAAACCGCGCCGCGCGATATTCGCGGTGTGACCCAAAGTCAGCGCCGGACACGCACCGCCGCAAATGAAACCGCGCACAGTGTGACGACCCAAGCGCAGATGCAGACCCATGCGCAAAAAATACGGTTTGCTGCGCAAAAGATTGCGGGCGGCACAGGCAGAACGGCTGTGGCGGTGCGCTCGGCTATCTGTCATTTTTTTGCCAGCCTGCACAGCCTTATAACGATTCTTGCAGCGGGCGCAGGTGCGGCGCTGGGTATTGTTATCGTCATCAGCCTTGTGGCATTTGTCTCCGGCTCGGCCTACGGCATCTTCTTTGCCGCCGATGCCCCCAACGCAGCGTCCGTCACCGTGCGTGAAGCCGTAGAAACCCTGACCGAAGAATACCGCGACAGGCTGGAAGAAATCTCCGACACCGTACAGCATGACCGCCAAGACATTACAGCCAACGATGACGTGTACTACATTCGTTGGCAAGATGTCCTGGCGGTCTTTTCTTCGTATGTTTCAGGAAATGAACAAGGCGCGCCCGTTGCGGCACTGACGGAAAATCAAGTGGACAAGCTGCGGGAAATTATGTGGGCAATGAACGCGGTGGACTACTCTACCCGTGCGGAAACCGCTGTTATAGAAACGACGGACAAGAACGGAAAAGTAACCACAACAGAGATAACTGAAACCGTCCTGATAATCGAACTGACCCACAAAACGCCCGACGAGATGGCGGCAGATTATCATTTCACCACCCGCCAGAACACCTATCTGCAACTCCTGCAAGACCCGCAGTACGAGGAACTATGGGCGGAACTGCTCGGCGGCTTTGAGCAGGGCGGGGGAGAAGTCATGTCTCCTGATGGTACACGCGCCCCGACAAGCACCCTGCAATGGCCTCTGCCTGTCGCGGGTACAATTACCTCACAGTTCGGCCACCGCGTGGATCCCATCACCGGCGAGGTCAGTTCCCACACCGGCACCGACATTGCCTGCGCCGAGGGTACACCGATCCTCGCCGCTGCAGACGGAACTGTCACCGTTGCCAACGGTCTGGACAGCTGGGGCGGCAGCTACGGCTACTACATCCAAATTGACCACGGCGGCGGGCTGGAAACGCTGTATGCCCACTGCTCGTCCATCTGCGTCACCACCGGTCAGCAGGTGCAGGCCGGACAAGTCATCGGTTACGTTGGCCACACCGGACGCGTTACAGGCAGCCATCTGCATCTGGAAGTAAGAATTGACGGTAATCGTGCGGATGCAATGCAATATTTTACACTATAAAGTTTAAGAGAAATTTTGACGACTGTTGAAACAGTGTACAAAAGTGGAATAGAAAACAAAAGGAAAACAAAGAGCTTTAAAAATTACAAAATAGTTACACACGGAAGAAAAACGCCAAAAATACTGGCAAACTGCACATTCAAATAGTAAATGTATGATGAAATATGCACAAATTGAAAGGAAACCGTTTCCCCATTTCTTTGTTGACGTGGGTTGCTGGGAGTGTTACTCTGTAGATGTCAAGGATGCGCATCAGAAAATCTCAAAAACTCTTCACCGTTTGGAAAGAAGGAAACAAATATGAGCAGAGTAAAACACTTGTTTGCAGTTGTGCTGGCGGCATTGATGCTGTGTCTGCTTATGCCTGTTGCTGCGTTTGCAGAGGAAGCATCCGATGGAAAAATGATCGTCTACGCAAAACTCCCATCTGACTGGTCAGACCCGCACCTGTGGGCATGGGCAGACGATGGCACAAATGCTTTTGATGCATGGCCCGGTGGCGAGATGGAAGCAGACAGCAACAATGATGGTTGGTATTACTGCTGGATTCCCGAAACCACCAACAACATTATTATCAATGCGAATGACGCAGCGGTTCAGACCAGTGACTACAAGCTGGAAAGCAAAAATGCTTGGGTCACGGTGAATGATGCAGAAAATGTAGAAATCAGCTACGATGCACAGACCACCGGCGATCTGCCTGAGTATGTGGAAAAATTCAAGATTCATGCGCAGGTTCCCGAGGATTGGCAGGATGTCTGCCTGTGGGCATGGTCTGCACCGGATGGCAAGAATGCTTTTGAAGCATGGCCAGGCAAGACCATGAGCAAAGGCGAAGATGGCTGGTACACCGCCAGCGCCCCTATTTGGGTGAACAGTATCATCATCAACGGCAACAGCGGCGATGTGCAGACGGAGGATATCTCCATCGATGCAGCTGAGGTGTGGGTCACGGTTTCTGAGGACGGAACTTCCGATTTTACTTACAATGATCCGAATGCTCCCGTTGCAGAAGATATTACCGTTCATGTAAAAGCTCCCGCAGACTGGAGCGAGCCGCATCTGTGGGCATGGTCCGCACCAGACGGCACGAACGCATTCTCTTCTTGGCCCGGCGAAGCCCTGCAGGAAGGGGAGGACGGCTGGCTGACGCTTTCTGTTCCCGGCTGGGTCAACAGCATTATCGTGAATGGCAGCGATGGCAGCGTTCAGACCAGTGACCTCAGTGTGGAAACAGGCAAGGATCTGTGGATCGTGGTGAACGATGCGGAAAATGCAGAAGTCACCTATGAAGCCCCGGCTAAGACTGTAGAAACGGCAGAGGCTCCTGCTGCAGAGAGCGAGCCTACGGTTGCAGCGGAACCCGCAGAAACCAAGTCCAACGCGATGCCGATTGTAATTGTCGTTGTTGTGGTGATTGCTGTTGTGGCAGGCGGCGTGGTCATCTCCAAAAAGAAAAAGTAATCTCCCTTAGAAAATCATAGAGTACGGGCTGAACAGCCCGTACTCCTTATTTGACACAATCAGAAAGGCAGGTATTCCATGAAGCGCCTGATAGCAGGATTTTTAAGTGTATGTGTAGCGGTATCGTTGCTGATGACCGGCTGCTCGTCGGGCGGCACGGATAATACTGCACAGACAGATGGCCCGGTTACCATCACGATTTGGCACGACAAAGAAGAAGAAGTCGCGCAGGCGTTGCAGACAGAGTTGGATACGCTTGCCCCGGATATCGTGGTAAAACTGGAAAAGAAAGACGGTCTGACCGATTCGCTGAAGATGGTCGGCAACGATCCGAATTCTGCCCCTGATATGTACTTCTTTGCCCACGATAAAATTGGCGTTTACGCTGAAATGGGCATTCTCGCACCGATAACGGATTTCATCGACAAGAATACCTTGGATCAGTACATTCCGATGACGATTGAGGCCGCCACTTACAAAGGGGAAGTGTACCAGCTTCCGATCTACTTTGAGACGTTGCTCTATATGTACAACAGACGTTATATGAGTGATGATGAAGTACCTTCGACCACAGAAGAACTGTACAAATATATGCAGGAAAACACGAAAGGCGGGCATTACGGCTTCGTGGAACAGCACAGCACGGCGTACTATGCTGCAGGCTGGCTTCATGCGTTTGGCGGTTACATTCTGAACGAAAATGGTGAACCCGGCCTCGATGATGAAAACACCATCAAGGCGCTGGAATATCACAAGAAATTCGTGGAGCTTATGCCCACCGAGGGTGAGTATTCTACCGTGAATACGCTGTTCCGCGAAGGCAAAGCGCACTCCACCATCGGTGGTCCCTGGCTGGTTCCTACGGCGCGCGAGAGCGGTATTGACCTTGGCATTGCACCGATGCCTACTGTAGATGAGACCGGCAACAAAATTGCACCGTATTCCGGTGTGCAGGGTATCCATGTCTTGAAAGTTGCAGCTGAACGCAAGCACGATGCCATTGCAAAGATCTTGCAGGTTCTGACAAATGATTCCGTTGGCATTGCGATGGCGAAAGCAAGCGGCTGCGCCCCTGCGAAGCAGAGTTGCTATGATGACCCGGTTATCAGCGGTGACGACATGGTTATGGCTATGTACGATACGGCACAAGATGCAGTTCCTATGCCGAATGTTCCCGAAATGGACGTTATGTGGACGGTTACGGAAAATCTGCTTGTGGATGTAAACATGAGCGGAAAAGATGTCCGCGGCAGCGCACAGGCCGCCCAGCAGCAGGCAGAGAGCCTTATCAAGCAGATGCAGTGATGCGGAAAGGCCGCACTATGAAGAATAATAAAAAAGAAACGTTTTGGGCCTATTTGTGCAGCGCCCCCTCGTTGCTTTTGATTTTGCTGATCGTTGTATTCCCAATCCTGTACACGGCGTACATCTCCTTTACAAACATGAATGTTTACCATTGGTTCAACTTCTCGTTTGTAGGGCTGAAGAATTATAAAGACGCGCTGTTTGTTTTTGATTCCGGCTTTTTGGCGGCACTGCTTCGGACCATACTGTGGACTGTGCTGAACATGGTGCTGCAGCTCGTGATTGCCTTTGTGTTGGCAAGTCTTTTGAACATACAGGATTTTAAGGGCAGGCGGGTCTACAAGACACTGCTTATGATCCCTTGGGCCATGCCGGGCTATGTCTCGATCCTGCTCTGGAAAACCGGCATCTTCAATTCGCAGTTCGGTTTGCTGAACCAGTGGATGCAGAAGCTGGGGCTGGCGACAGTGCGCTGGCTGGCAAACGATGTCTCGGCATTTCTCTGCTGCACGGTTGTCAACCTTTGGCTGGCGCTGCCGTTCATGATTATGATTATGGATGGTGCTTTGCAGGCGGTGGATCATAGCTGCTACGAGAGTGCGATTCTCGATGGCGCAAACTGGTTCCAGCGGGCGTACTTTATTACGATTCCCGCAATCCGCCAGATTATTGCTCCTTCGGTGCTGATTACCGTGTTTACGACCTTTAAGCAATTCGACGTGGTATACCTGCTGACACAGCAGGCGGGTGCAAAAACCGGTGCCAATATCCACACGATCCTGACTTATGCCTACGAGAACGCCTTTATCACAAACAATTACGGATACAGCTCTGCGGTCTCCATTTTGATTTTTGCTATTTTGATTCTGTTCTCGATGGTGACCAGCCGGAAAGCAAAGGAGGGGTAACAGATGACGCGGCATCAAAAGCGTATGCTCAAGCAGGCAGCCAAGCAGATTTGTCTGCACATTTTGTTCATCGTGATTTGTTTCGTCACGCTGATCCCGATTTTGTATGCACTGTCGGTTTCTTTGAATGCCGACAACAGCCTTGTGAGCTCGGACTTCCGCTTTATCCCGAAAAACTTCACGCTGCGGAATTATGTTGCGGTCTTTACCGAAGAACCTGTCATGCTGTGGTTTAAAAATAGTATGACGCTGGCGGTAGTCACCGTTGCTATTTCGCTGGCAGCAGCAATTCCGGCTGCTTATGTGTTTTCTCGTATGCGCTTTAAGGGGCGCAAGCCGATTCTGAAGCAGCTGATTCTGCTGTACTCTTTTCCCTCCGTCCTTTCCATGTTTGCGATTTATACACTGCTGCGCCCGCTGGGACTGATCAATAGCAAAGTTGGCTTGATTCTGATTTATACCGGAACGATGGCTGAGTTTGGTCTGTTGAACATGAAAGGATACTTTGATACGATACCGCGCGAAATCGAGGAAGCGGCGGAAATTGACGGTGCAAGCGGCATTCAGCTTGTCACGCGCATTGTTCTTCCGCTGGCGCGCCCCAGTATTTTGGTTACGGCGGTTATGATCTTGATTTATGTCTGGAATGAATATCTCTTTGCAACGACCTTTATGACAGGTGCCGAGAATTATACACTGGCAGCCGGATTGTACTCTTTGCAGGCAACAGAAATGAGCGGAAGCTGGCCCATTTTTGCAGCAGCCTCGCTGGTAGTCAGCCTGCCGATTCTGATTGTGTTCTTTGCCGTACAGCGTCATATGACCTCCGGCCTGACTGCCGGTGGTGTCAAAGGTTGATTGCCCCAAACAGGGAGATGACACAATGAATTTTGAAGCCATCCAACACATCCCGATGTCACAGCAGGCACACGGGATTGACCCAAACCATGCCGTGTTCCGGCTACGCGCCGGGCGCGATGATCTAAAGCACTGCACGCTGTTTTATGCAGATCGAGCCTGCCGCCTGACGCCGGTTATTTTCTCGTCTGTAGAGATGCAGGTGGAAGCGCAGGACGAATGGTTTGATTACTTCCAAGTCATCTTGGAAAGCCCCTATAAGCGGATCTGTTACTATTTTGAACTTGACGACGGAACGCAGAAGCTGCTGTATTACGGCGATTTCTTTACAGATCACCGCGTGGACGACAGATCGGAATACTACCAGCTGCCTTTTAACCATCCGGCAGACATTGCAGCACCGCCTGCATGGACGCAGGATGCAGTGGTTTATAATATCTTCCCAGATAGCTTTGCCACGGGCCGCCGCTTTATCTCTGGCAAATCATCCGAAAAAGAGTGGAACGGCCAAGTCACGCGCGGAAAACTCGGCGGAACGCTGCGCGGTGTGATCGAGAATCTGGATTACATTCAAGAACTGGGTGCTACCTGCATTTATATGAATCCGATTTTTGCAGCAGGGGAGTACCACAAGTACGATTTGCTGGATTATCATCACATCGATCCCTGTTTCGGTACGGATGAAGATTTCCGACAGTTGGTCAACGACTGCCATGCACGGGGAATGCGTGTGATTATTGATGGCGTGTTCAACCATGTGGGGTGGAATTTTTTCGCTTTTGATGACGTGGTGCGCAATGGCGAAAACTCAAAATATAAAAACTGGTTTTACCATCTGCAATTCCCTGTAGAGAGGCCGGAAGACCCCGAAACCTATCCGACCTATGAATGCTTCGGCTATGAGCGCATGATGCCGAAAACTAACACCTGCAACCCGGAAGTACAAGAGTATTTCTGCGAGGTGGGCCGCTATTGGGTGCGGGAATTTGATATTGACGGTTGGCGTCTGGATGTCGCCAGCGAGATCAACGATGGATTCTGGCGGGCATTTCGGCAGGCAGTGAAGGAAGAAAAGCCGGAGTGTATCCTGATCGGTGAGGTATGGGAAACTGCCCAGCATTGGCTGAACGGTGATATTTTCGACTCCACCATGAACTACGACTTCCGCAAGCATTGCCGCCGTTTCTTTGCCGAACAGAGTATTGATGCAGCAGAATTTGATGCCCGCGTGACCAATATGCGGATGCGGTATAAACTCCCGGTACTGTACGCGCAGCTTAATCTGCTGGACAGCCATGATGTGAGCCGCTTCTATTCGCTGTGCGAAAAAGACCTGGCAAGGATGCAGCTCGCTGTACTTTTCCAGATGACCTTTACAGGGATTCCGTCCGTCTTTTATGGTGATGAGCGTGGTATTTACGGCTTACAGGAAGCAGAGTACCGCCATGAAATGACGTGGTCGCAGGAGCCGCCGGCCTTGGCAGATTTTTATAAAAAGGCGATGCATCTGCGAACGGAACACCCGGCCCTTTGCCGAGGCAGCTACCATACCATTAAGGCCGAAAAGAAAAACGGGCTGTATGGGTATGAGCGCACCGATGAGAAAGAAAAAATCACCGTGTTCCTCAACAATCAATCTGCCGCCGCAGAGATTCCTCCGATGAACGGAAAGATTCTGTGGCAGCAGGGATACGAGGAAAAGAACAACAGCCTTGCCCCTATGGGGTTTGCCGTATTCACACAGGAGGTGTAAAACGTGAGCGTGACGATTCAGGAAGTGGCCGAAGCTGCGGGTGTGTCCAAGGCAACCGTCAGCAAGGTGCTGCATAAGTCATATTCTATATCGCAGGAAACCTGTGACCGGGTAAATGCGGTCATCAAGGAACTGGGGTATCAGCCGAATCGCCGCGCACAAAGTTTTGCTACCGGCGCAACAAAAACGATTCTCTTTTTGGCAGAAATGCAGCATGGCGTAGGATTTGATAACCCGCATTTGTTTGAAATCATGGCCGGAGTAGAGAACGCGCTTTCCGAAAAAGGGTATGGCCTCATTGTGCAGCACAGCACGGCGCTTGATCTTTGGCAGCATTTCGATGAACTGCTGCAGGGTTCCTATGTAGATGGTGTGATTCTGCACGCATCAGTCGTGTCAAAGGATGTGGCTCTTTGTCTGGCCCACACGGAATTGCCCTACATTGTTGTAGGTGCGCCGGATTTCTCCAACCAGCTTTGCTGGATCGATACCAATAACTCGGTGGCCGGGCAAATTGCAGTTACACATCTGTGGCGCAACGGATATGACAGGATCGCATTCATCGGCGGCCCCAAAGAAGATACAATTTCTGCGCACCGTCTGAGCGGCGCACTTGCCACTCTGAACGAGAAAATCCCGGCAGGATATTTGCGGGAAGGACCGCCCACCAGTGAGGGCGGCGCAGCAGCCGCACGCGCCCTGCTGGAACTGCAGACACGGCCCAACGCTGTGATCTGCGCAAACCAGTATATTGCGTTTGGCTGTGTGAATGAACTAAAAGCTTCCGGAATACGCATCCCGGAAGATATGGCTGTTATTACATTTGATGATTTTCCATTTTCTAAAATCATTGAACCGCAACTGAGTGTTGTGAACCTCGATATGTATGATATGGGTGAGCAGGCTGCGAAAGTCGTTCTGCGGCGAATCCGGACACCGCAGTATCTTGTACAATCGCAGACCACGCTGCCGATATTGATAGAACGACAATCGACAAAGAAGTTACCGTAAAGGAGGTAAGTATGGCCAAACATTTGGCAAAAAAGGCAGCGTGCCTTATCGGATCTGCAGCAGTTGCACTCTCGATGACGCTCGGAGCATTCCCTGTGTATGCGGATTCTGCTGCATCGGCTCCGGAACTGGGACCAGTTACGTCCAAGGATGTCGTCTACCAGATCATCACGGACCGTTTCTATGATGGAGACACATCCAACAATGTTCCCGCAGGATTTGATGCAACGCTCTATGATGGAACCGGGCAGGATCTGAAGCTCTACCAAGGCGGCGACTGGGCCGGCATCATCGAGAAGATCCCTTATTTAAAAGGTATGGGTGTTACAGCAGTTTGGATTTCTGCACCGTATGAAAACCGTGATACGGAAATCATCGACTACCAAAGCGATGGCAGTCTCAACCGATGGACAAGTTTCCACGGCTACCACGTTCGCAACTATTTTGCGACAAACAAGCATTTCGGAACGCTGAACGAGTTCAAGGAACTGCGGGATGCACTGCACGCCAACGGCATTAAGCTGGTTATCGATTTCGTTACCAACCACACCAGCCGGGAAATGAACCCTACCGCGAACAATATCCCGGAAGACGGCAAGCTGTACGAGCCGGATCGCAAAGAAGATGGTACCTTTGCATTCGATGGGAATGGTGAGCCGTATGATTACAATGGGGATGGCTTGGTAGAAAACTTGATTGCCGATCCTCAGAATGATACCAATGGATGGTTCCACGGTTTGGGTGACCGTGGCGATGATAGCAGCCGATATGGCTATCGCTATAAGGACCTCGGTTCGCTGGCTGATTTCTCACAGGAGAATCAGGATGTTGCGGCATATCTGGAACAGGCAACTCTGTTCTGGGCGGATATGGGTGTAAACGGTATCCGCCATGATGCCACGCTCCATATGGATGCGGCATTCGCAAAGGGGCTGAAAGATGCGGTTGATTCGCATAATACGATTACCCAGTTCGGTGAGTTTTTCATCGGGCGGCCTGACCCCAAATATGATGAGTATGTCTATTTCCCGAAGCAGACGGGCATAAACAACCTTGATTTCGAGTTTTATCGCGCAGCGTCCACGACCTTTGGCGACTTCTCGACAACGATGGCGGACTTTGGCAATATGCTGCAGTACACGCAGGACGATTATGACTACGAAAATCAGGCGGTAACGTTCCTCGATAACCACGATGTGACGAGATTCGGCTACACGCAGAGAAGCCAAAAGACCTACAATGCAGCCTTGGCGACGTTGCTGACATCTCGTGGTGTTCCCAACATCTACTACGGTACGGAGCAATATGTTGTCCCCGCAGATGGCAGCGATGTCTCTGGACGTATCTTCATGCAGACGGATAGTTCGTTTGATACAGATACAACGGCCTACAAGCTGATTGGCAAGCTGTCGGAACTGCGTCAGCAAAATGATGCCATTGCGTATGGTACTACCACGATTCGTTACAGCAATGATGATGTCCTTATCTACGAGCGGAAGTTCTATGATGATGTTATACTTGTTGCAATAAATCGCCAGCCGGATAAAGCGTATACCATTGACAATGTGGAAACGCTGCTCCCGGAAGGTGAGTATGTGGACTTCCTCGGTGGTATGCTGAACGGTGAAAATATCAGCGTCTATGCCTCCACGGGAATCAACACTACGGCATCGATCACGCTGGATGGCGGTGAGGTAGGCGTTTGGCAGTACGATGCAGCAGCCAGCGCACCCGAAATCGGAAATGTTGTTTCTACGATGGGGCGTGCAGGCAACCGTGTTTACATTTACGGTGATGGACTTGATGGAAATATCTCGGTCAAGTTCGGTGAAACCGAAGCAACGGTTGAAAGCAATACCGCAAATGAAATCGTGACGTATGTTCCTGACAATGCAGTTGCAGGGTACAATGACATTACGGTTACGAAAGGGGATGCTGTCAGCAATTCGTTTACCTATAATGTCTTGTCTGGTGACCAGAACCAAGTCATTTTCCATGTAAAAGCTGAAACCAGCTACGGTGAAAACATTTACATCGTAGGTAATGTGCCGGAGTTGGGTAGTTGGGACCCGGATAAATGCACAGAAGCGCTGCTGAATCCCAATTATCCCGAATGGTTCCTCCCGGTGAGTGTTCCGGCAGGAACGGAAATCCAGTTCAAGTTCATCAAAAAGGACGCGAACGGAACCGTTACGTGGGAGAGCGGTGACAACCGCGTGATTACTTCCTCGTCTCTTAGCGCCGGCACGGTTGACACAGAGGTTTATACTTGGAGAAATTGATGTACTAAAGCGATTATCAACAAAGCCATAAGATACACGAATGGGGCTGTCGCACATCGTTTTGGATGAAAGTGCAGAATTGCCCCTAAGAATTAGACATATAATCGAACAATAGAAAAAAGCATGTGCATCACAAATCCATTGAAAATTTCTGATTTTCAAGGAAATCTGTTGCACATGCTTTTATTTTCACCAAAACATGCTTTTTATTTTTCGATTCTACGAATAAAAGAAGGGCTGTCACATGTGCAACAGCCCCATTTGTGTGCCTTATAGGGAAATTTGTTAATCATTATCACTGTCACGCATTTTCTCAATAGCATTTTTCAGTAATGGCGGAATCGATGCGCCCATTTTTTCTGCGTTTTCCAGAATACTCCCCAATTCGGATACAATGTACCAAAACAGGACGATGGGTGTAAGCAACATATCATAATTAAAAGGAAGCGTAAGTCCTGAAATGTGATTCAGCGTTAATCCAAGCAAAATGTCGGTCAAGACACTGACAAAAACCATAATGATGCTCCCACCTTTATGCCACAAGCCTTGCCTGGCTTTATGGGAACTCCATTCGCCATTTTTAATGGCTTGTGCTGTGCCGGTTAGACAATCCAGCATCATACAGGCAGCATACAAGACAACAAGCCAACCAAGCCAGCCGTGCATTGCGGCCCATAACCCAATAGCACCAACACCAGCGACCTTTTCAACAGAATCTGTTTGCATATCTCAATAAGTTCTCCTTTTGTTCATTTACTATTCAAAGAGAGTAAATGCCGCAAAATGTAAACACGATTTACATTTTACAGTATTTGCTCTCTTTACTTTTTGAGCGGCCGCTCAAAAAGATGAAAAAAGGAGAATTAAAAATGGCATACGAATTCAACCATTACTACGAGATTCAGAACGTAGCTACGGGTAAATACGTGAACGTCCTGGGCAATCACGAGGATGGTACCGTAAAAAACGGTGAAACGGTTAACCTTTTCAACCGCACGAACAACCCTGATCAGCGTTGGGCGTTGGAAAATTTCGGAGGCAATGGCAATGTCCGAATTGTTTTGCAGCGGGGCGAAGGCTGGTACGCGTTGAACTATAATACGCGAAACACCAATTGCATCGTTTGGCACCTGAATACCGCGGATGATACTGACACGGTTATTACTACCGTTAAGGTAGAAAATCGCCCCAATACGTATTATCTTATGCTGCGGGATCGCAGCGTTTACCTGACGGCTGTTGGCACTGCCCTAAAATGGAGTGCCTATACGGGCGAAGAAGAACAGATGTTCACCATTTTGGAACCCGGCACCGGCAGCGATGGCAGTGATAGCGGAGAAGTCTCTAATGTTCCCGATTCGAAGGTGGTGACCAAATTTATTCCGGCTCACGAAGGGAATTACACGAAAGATCGAAAAGCACAGGGTGGAACTATTTCTGAAATCACGATTCACCATTGCGCAAGCATTTTGACCATTGACGCTCTGGGCGCACTGTGGCAGCGTGAAGGACGAAAAGGATCTTCCCACTACGGTGTTTCTGAAACCAGCATTGGCCAGTATGTCCACGAGGATGATGTGGCGTGGACGAACGGTAACTGGGAGGCAAACTGCCGCGCAGTTACGATTGAGACCTCTAACAGCGCTGGTGCTCCAGATTGGCCTGTATCGGATACGACGTTCAATACTCTTGTAACGCTGGTTGCAGATATCGCCTGCCGCAACAGTCTGGGCAAATTAGTTAAAGGGGAAAACTTGACGTGGCACAGCATGTATGCCGCTACTGCCTGCCCCGGCCCCTACCTTTCCAACAAACTTCAGGAACTTGTTGATAAGGCCAATGCCATTAATGGATTTTAATTGTTTTCGGTTCTTGGTTTACAAAACCTTCTGCATAAGCTCTTTATTTAGTGAACGTTCAAAAAAGCGCCTGACGAGGTGCGAATGCCAATCAATCAAAGGAGTGACAAAGCATGTATACTTTTGAAAGATTTTACTATTTTCGCCCGTATCGAGGCAAAAGCAATTATTGGTTGAATCGCTATGGTGAGGGTGCTATCTCTAGCCATCAGAAAGCCACGCTTTATACGGCAACGGGGGCTGCGGATCAGCGACTTCAAGTTCACAAAGTCGATGGTGGGTGTCAGCTGATTTCGGCTCTTTCGACGGATTTTAAAGATGAGACGAAGATGTTTGGCTTGAACATCTATGGTAGTAAAGCAGGCAGCGTTTGCGATTTCTTCCCTGTGTATAACAATTTCGATGACGCGCTGATTGATTTGCTAACTGTTGATGCTGCCAATAGCCTGTATCGCATCAAACTAATCAAGCACAATCTTTATCTGACTCCGGCATCTAACGCGAACAATGCAGGGCTGACTTGGGAAACGGCATCTAACGCCGATAACCAGGTGTGGCAGCTTTGTGCATCACAGTCCAGCGGTGGTTCCAGTGGTGGCGATTCTACCAATAGTGGCGGTGGTGTAGGCCCGTACGGTGACTATGTTTATCCGACCGTTTCTCGGAAATATAGCAGAACGTATTCGTATTCTCACCCCGCAATGGATATTCGTGATATTGCCCAGGATCATAATGTATATGCAATTGCAGATGGTATCGTTGCATATACACAAAATTCCTCTGGCAGTTGGCAGCCGGGCACTACTAGTCACGATAACACAATGGAATCCATGGGCAACTGCATCGCAATCAATCACGTGAATCCATTTAATGGTCATTCTGACAATCGTTCTGGTGCATACGCAAGATCTATTTATATGCATATGGCAGAAAACCCGACTGTACGCCCCGGTGATACTGTTAAGAAAGGACAGATCATTGGCACCATTGGAACAACTGGTGTTTCTAGCGCAAATCATTTGCATTTTAGCATCAGTGTTGGCAACGGGAGCTCTTTGGCACCGGGCCAGACAGGCTGGATTCAAATTAAGTTCTTACCGGATTTCAACCCGGTATATGCATTCCCTGAGTATAGCCTCTAATGAATAACACTGCACAACAAAATCAATAGCGAAAAGAGACGTTTTGCTGAACTCCGGTGAGGTTAAGCAAAACGTCTCTTTTTAATATACTCCAAAAAAATCACTTTGTGATAGAGGAATCATTCAAAGAAAGAAGTAAATACCGACTATATTGGTTCTCTGGATGAATAGCAAAAGTGTAATTCAAAACACCTAAATCATCCACGTATCCAGGTTCTTTCCATATCATTTTTGCATTGCAATAAAGTGTTTGACCATCTAACGAAATACTATCTGAATCTAATTCAGCATAAAGATACCCATAGTCATATGCGTCACAAATTTGAGTCAATCCGTTTTCTGATTTTGGAAGATAGTTACTATAATCGATTGAATCACCGAACATAGAATGTAAAAGATTGGAATAGTAGTCGGTAGGATAGCATTCATTACCATTTGTGTCAAATTCTTTTTTGTCCGGAAATTTTTTCTGTAAATAAAGCGAAGAGATCAACCAAAAATCATATTGTTGGAACGAATCACCATCATCGGGCACATTGACTATATTGCCGAAGTGCGTGTCATTCCAATAATCCAGGAAAAGTTCTTTTTCTTCATTTGCTGAAAGCGCGCTTTCGGCGGAAGAAACATCATTATTATCAGAACTGGAATCTTCCTCGTGTGGTATTATGTTATCCGTCTCCGAAGAAGATGAACCGACATCAAATTCGGAATAACTTATTGGAGAATTAAAAGACAAGAACGAACAGCCAGTAAAAATAAAAATGAAAATAATGCCAAATAAAAAAACGTAGTATTTTTTCATCTTAATCTCCTTGAATCATGAATATCAATCTTGATTTTCCCAAATATTGGTTTACAAAAAGTACTTTCTACGCTCTTTACTTAATGAACGTTCAAACAAGTTCCTGACGAGGAGCAAATAAAAAAGAATAGGAGAATATTAAATGGCTTTTCAGTACAATCACTACTATGAAATCTATAATGGCGGCAAGTACGTAAACCTGAATGGTGACCACGAAAATAATGTGGTCAACAACGGTGAAAAAGTCACCATGTATGCCCGTACGAACAATCCCGACCAGCGTTGGGCACTCGAACGCTATGGCAGTGATAACCAGGTGCGAATTGTTCTTCAGCGCGGTGGCGGTTGGTATGCCCTGAATTACAACACCGAAAATACCAATTATATCGTTTGGCACCTGAACTCCGCTGCGGACAAGGATACCGTTATTACGCTGGAACCGGCTGTAAGTTTCGGTGGCGTATATCGTCTGAAACTGGCACAGCGTAATCTGTACCTTACTGTTGTGGGATCTTCTCTGAAGTGGATGGCTTTTACTAACAATAATGATCAGATTTTCTCTTTCGTGGAACCTGGTGCCAATCCCGGCAGTGCAACTGGCAACGGTCTCTCGCTGCGATGCCCTGTTTCTTATTCCGGAATTAGTACGAAGTTTGTTGATGGTGGGCACCGCGGGGTAGACTATATTGCAAGTAAGGGTACTCCTGTTTATGCAGCAACAAGTGGGCGCGTAATTCGCGTCTATAGCTGGCAGGGATCCACAAACGAAGCTGCCGTTGACTCTATCGGCAATGCTGTTTTTCTGGAACATTTTGATAGCAAGGGTAACACTTGCGGAATGACCTGTTACTACCATCTGCGCGAGGCGCCTACTAGCTTGATTTCTGCCGACCAATATGTGGCGGAAGGCGATCTGATTGGCTATGTTGGCAATACTGGTAAAGTTGTTGCTATCAATGGCGATGGATCTCATCTTCATTTTGAGGTTAAAACGGGGACTTATTTCAACAACTCGACTGTTCAAGAACTGTATCATTCTGGTATTTGGGTGAACCCGCTCAATTATATTACGCACTAAAAAGATATAAAACACACCATTGAGATTGATAAAAAACAATTTCAATTCTGTTGAGAATGTTCCACAACTTTCTCCTTCTGGAATTTTGGCTATGCGTTAGAATTCCAGAAGGAGTTTTTCTATAAGCGAAAAACTCAAATAGTAACCCAAATGAACGATCCCGTAGCACAATCTTAGGAACATAATTCCACGCTCTGAAGCAGACAATATGGGGCATCTGTTTCAGCGTCTCGGAATTCAAAGGTGTAACGCAAAACGTGGTAATTTTCCCAAATACCGCGATCTTCAATTTTTAAAATAGGAGCAATTACATATATGGTCGTTCCATTTATTTGGATTTGAACATTGTCACTATCTACTCCATAGCCTCGGACGGCGATAATATCGGAGAAAGAATGTGCGGAAATTATGTGATTCGCATTATCATACTGCATAAAAAAGGCATACGGCCTTTGTTCATCAATCTGATTAAAGTCGATTGTAGTGCCAAAAAGTTTCTTTCCCCAATTTTCGACATCCGACTCTTTTAATGTGATTATTCCATTCGAGTTATCAATAATCAACGAATTGCGGCTACACATAAAGATGGCTGGGTCTATAATTTGATGACTTGCAAGGCCTGACATCTCACAGGGCTCATACACATAAGATGCAAGAATTTCAAGATATATTTTGAAATAAGCAAGATTTTCCGGAACTGAAAAGAATTTCTGTGCTGTTGTATCAATAAGTTCTTCGGATTTATAATCGTTCGACTCATCTGTCGAAAAGGGTTCGTCAGATGTACTCGAAGAGGACGATAATGACTCCCGCATGGAATTGGAGGATTTCAAAACGGCATCGGATTCATTTGGCTCTTTGGAAGTGGTATCTGAAGATGATGATGGGATAGGAAAATTTTCAGAACTACTTGTGGAATCCTTGGACGGAAAAAATACACACTTCCAAAGACTGAAAAGTATAATACTACCAATAAATAACAAAATTAATTTCTTCATAGTTGCTTGATTCCCCAATAACGACGTAATTTTTCTAATGCAATCTTTTTGCATTTGTTTATGGCTTGACGAGATTTCTTATCTCTTGCAGCGATCGCCTGAATGCTATCTTGACGGAAAAAGTGATCATAGATGACATGGTATTCGTCAGCTGTCAATGCACGTTGAAGATCCATCAGCAAGAGATTTGAGTATGTATCAGACTCAATGTTGGTTTACAAAAAGTACTTTCTATTCTCTTTACTTAATGAACGTTCAAAAAAGCACCTGACGAGGTACTAAACGGAAAATTAAGCAAAGGAAAAACAAAATGGACTATTACAAAATCATCCATCCGGCCACGGGTAACGTTGTCAATCTTTATTCTACTGATAACAGTTCTGCTGTAGCAAATAGCACACGTCTGTTGCTGTATACCTGACTTGACAACAGTGACCAGAAGTGGGGCCTTGACTATGTTGGCGATCTTGTATTGATGCGCTTGGCGCGCGACAATAGTAAAGTCATGAATTGCCATAGCGGTAACAATAACGCAATCGTATGGTATTATGACGGTACAGCTGAAACGCAGAAGGATTCGCTCATCAATACCGAAACTGAAAACGGCAATATGCGTATCAAATTGGCAAAGCGCGGCCTTTACCTGACCAAAAATGCGGATGACAACTATCTGTACTGGACCAGCAAAATCAATAGTAATCGCCAGTATTTTAAGCTGGAAAAGGTAAGTGGTTCCAGCACCAAGGGTGAGATTGATCTGCCTACCAACAGAACTTACAACTGGAGTCAGTTTACACCAGAGGTTATGAGTATTTGCGATAGGTATGGTTGTTCGCTTACTTGCTTGCTTGATATTGCCAATATTTTTGGCCCTCGCCAGTATTCCGCCAACGAAATTTATCAGGAGTGCAAGTGGTCCGACAAAGGCCTGCTTTATTGGAAAATTCCTTCCAGTTGCGCAGGTGAAATCAAATCAGATGGCTACAATCCTAGTGGTACGCGCAATGTGTTTGCCGTTGCAAAAGCACAGATTCAGGCAAACAATCCTATTGTCATCAAGTTGAAGAACAATAGCACTACACACTTTGTTGTCGGCGTTGGCTACACTGGCAACGGTGCATCGACTTCTGAACTCATTGTTCTTGATCCCGGCACTGGCAGTAAATATACGCTACAAGAAGCAATGAATCGCAACTCGATGACAACGGTCGTGAATTATATCCTCACCAAGCGCAATTAATGCAATTCCAAGTGGTTCGCTACAGTAATGAAAATTTCCATCACAAAGTAACCATAGCTGTATAGCATATTTGACAAAGTTATACCTCGGAGCCTTTGTGTGATTTTGAAATCACACAAAGGCTCTTTTGGATGAATCTTAATCTTAGTATGCCTTAGTAGGGAACATCAAATTGAGAAAAACGCCATCCGTCATCTCCTCGAACCAGTGTAATTGAGTAATTTTTTGTGTTAGATATGAGTCCATCCAGAACCGATTGACGGAAGGCTTGGCTGCTTGATTCATCAATGGCATAGGTTGCAGTCACTTGGATAACAATTTTGTCAGGGGTATCTTCCCGCAAAGAAAAATCCATCAATGTTGAATCTTGGTTATATCCGGGGTCAAAACCGCGCTCAGTCGAAATATAGTACATATTTCCCTCTATTGGGCGGAAATAGGTCACCCCATCGGAGGATAGATAATCGGAATCAAGAAAACTCTCGGTAAAAATACTGCGTAATGTGCTATAAAACGAATCCCATTGTCGGTAATGATTTAGTGCAGGGGTGTATTCATATCCATCGACAGAAATGGTATCCGTATATGTTCGTGTGGTATCTGGATTATCGCAAGGGAAATATTGCGTATCATCAATGGCATAAGTGCCGATGCGTATAAGCATCATTTTATAAGCGCGCAGATAAAGTAGCTTCTGCTCATCCGTTAAAAAATCAGGGACTGGCACTTGCAAATCTTGTGATGATAGATACGGTTCATCCTTAATGTCTGATGACGCTGAACCGGACGCTGTTGAAGCGTCAATGTTGGATGATTCCGACTCAGATGCTACATCCTGTGGGTTTTCTACCGTAGATGCTGACGAAACTGGTTCCTCTGGCGTAGGGAATGCTGTGGCGGGAGATGTTACAGTGGAAGGCTGAGACAAGCTGGGTGATGAAACCGATGAAAAAGGAGATTGACAGCCTGTTAAAAGAAAAGCGCTTAAAGTAATCGGAAGAACAATTTTAGTAATCGGATGCTTCATAACAGATACCTCCTTTGAATTTTTCTGCGAAACAGCCCGGAAAATTGAAAAGCGGTAACAGTATACGTGATGATTATTGCTTGATTCCCCAATAATGACGTAATTTGTCTAATGCAGTCTTTTTGCATTTGTTTATGGCTTGCCGAAATTTCTTGTCTCTTGCAGCAATCTCCTGAATGCTATATTGACGGAAAAAGTGATCATAGATGACATGGTATTCGTCAGCTGTCAACGCACGTTGAAGATCCATCAGCAAGAGATTTGAGTATGTATCAGACTCACCAAAGTTAGAATCAAACTGCAACGAATCGAAGTCTGACTTGTCCTCGATGGACACCGTTGGAATTTTGTGCCGGTTGCCCTTCGAAAGTGCGATATAATGATGATATATCGTCTTATTGATATAGCTGATGATAGCACCATCAGTGCTTGAAGTCAACTTATTGAGATGTAAATTTTTAACGAAAGCCAACAGAAAGCACTGAAGCTCTTGCAGTGCATCTTCCGTTTGCAGGAAGTATGCATACTTCTTGAGCAAGGGAGAAAACTTCTCCAGAAAGCAAGCGCCTGCTCTTTGTCGCCGTCTTGGATAGCTTGAATACAAGAATAAAGAGATGATTTCATTTTCTTCTTCCCCTCCTGAAAGGGGAAAGAGAAAAATCATCTGTAAATGTAAACCAGTTTCAAAAATATTTTTTATTAAGTGTCGAACGATTTGAGTAAGATGGCGCGTGCTCGGTGTATGCGGGTTTTAACGTTTGATTCACTTGAATTTGTAATTTTCGCAATTTCACGAATAGAGTACCCTTTTACTCTCAGAACCAATGTTCGGCGGTAAATTAAAGGCATATCAGAAAGAATGCTGACCGCTTTGTCTAACTGTAGATTTGTTAATGCGATTTCCTCCGGCTCTTTAAGATTGTCGAAGATGGCGGAGTAATTTTCATAATCAGACAGAGCACCTCGGCGGCGCTCCCATTTTCGAAGGAAGTCAATTGTTCGCTCACGAGTTAGAATGTATAAATACGATTGGAGAGATTTTTCGTTGTCAATCTGTCATTCGCGGCCTTTCACCCCGAGAGTGCATACCCCTGCCTCGTTACGGTTTTTAAATCATTTTGCCCCAAGTCCAGCTTCTTCCGTAATTTCGCGATATGTACATCGACCGTCCGTGTCTGAATCGGAGTTGTGATATGCCAAGCGGATGACAGCAGAAGATTTCGGGAGCAGACACGCCCGGAATGGTCGAGCAATGTGACAAACAGCTGATACTCCATGGCAGTCAGGTGAATCGACTGGCCCTCTTTTTTAACGGTACGGTTAGATTCATCTATAGAAAGATTTTTATAGTACCTCATCCGGAACCCCTATCATATCATAGTCATCCATAAGAGCCTGTCCGATTGCCCATGCGAGAAAGAATGCTGCGCATACCAGAAAAATCGGAATCCACATTGCGTTGTAGCTTTCTCCGTTGGCGTTATAGCCTTGGTTTTGCCAAAGAGCCGCAGCATGAAATAGGGGATAGAAACCCAGCCACTCGATACCATTTTTCATTCCGGAAAGGCTCAGCAGCGCGGGCAGGCAATAGGCAACTGCGCTGATAAAGAGCGCAGTCAGCAAATTCCCCAATTTCTGTCCCAGCCATAAGGTAATCCGGCTCATGCAGAGGCAGGCCGCGAAACGACAGATTAACCAGAAAATCAGCAAATCCGACAGGGTTATAAACTTGGGTACAGCCTGCAAGTCGGAGATACTCATCGCAGGTCCCAGCAAAGAGGGAAGGCCATAGTCACGCAGCACCTGCCACAGATGAGGCAGAACGGTTCCGAACGATATAACCGCTGCCACGGCGGTACTTTGCCGCAGCTTTGCCTTTACAGTGTATTTGCGGCCCAATGGTGTGCAGGCCAGAATCTCATCCATGCCGCCTTTGCGTTCCATGGCAAACAGGCCGCTGAAGCACAGCGCACACAGCAGCCCCGCCAGAAGTGTATCCTGTACATCGCCGGTGCCGGTAAAGCCGAACAGCTTTTTATATCCGGTTTCATAGACAAGCCATGCACCGGGATTCTCTTTCAGATAGTAATTGATGTTGGACTGCACTACACGCTGATAGACAGAATATTTCTGCTGCAGTGAACTGTAGGCCAGCAACGCATCACTGCTCAATTCGCCGCTGTTGACACGCTTCTGTGTCTCCAGCATGGGAATAAACTCGTTACGCTGATTCCGTATCCAGTCGCGGCTTTCTTCGCTCCACGGGCCGGAAATGTGCTTCATATAATAGGCATAGTAAATTTCGTCCGCGTCTATGTAGCTCTCCGCCGTCACGCCCTGATAGATTCCAAACACCAGAAACGCTGCCAAGAATACTGCGGCTCCATTCATCAGCAATAACTTCCTGCCCTCTTCATGGGTAACAGAGGTCGCACGCGTTTTGCGGGAAAACGGAAGTGCAAAGCTGTGCCTGGCAGCCGGCAGCAGCTGTGCCTTGGCAAAAACCGCGCAGAATGCCGCAAACAAGCTGCCGCCCAAAACGGCTGCCGTCAACCATTCGACCAACGGCAGGCTGACAGGATTACCAAACCAGAAAAGATTCCGGTAGTTCCCCAGCAGCTCGTTGGTCTGCAGCAGGCTCACCATATTCGCATATTTTACAACGTTCCAATGACTTGTGGCAGGTATTGCAGTACGAATGCCGTACATTGCCAAGGGCAGGGCCAAGGCGCCGACCCACCCGGCGGCAGCGCGTTTGGCGATAAGGGCAGCCAGCATAACCCACAGCCCCATCACAAACGCACCAGCCCATTTTGCAAGCAAAAACCGGAGTAGGTATTGCCCAACTGTAATCTGCATTGTGCAGCGCATCAATGCGGGAACACTTTGAATCGTGCGGTTCATAGGCCCCAAACTGAATGAAGCCGAGCAATATGCAAGATTGACCCCATACAGCACCATCAGAACGACCAATAAGCTGGCAGCAAATGCCGCCAGCTTTGCAATGGCCGTTTTCAGCCGTCCACCGGGAAGACTGCGAATTAAACTTAGCAATCCGCTGTCGCGCTCTTGGCGCACAAGAATCAACGCAAGCAAGAGCATAGATGCCAACAGGATAAGGTCGGTGAACGCATAGCTGATGGCTGTGTACAGACCTTTTTGCGGGTAATAGTCTATGGGTGTCTCCGTTAGCCCGGCATAAACTTGTGCGGTTAGTTCGATGTTTTTCAAATCGTACCCGGTACGGTCATTTTGAAAAATCGAGATGCCAGACAGTTGAGATGCCTTGGTCTGAACGCCACCAAGAAAGTCGCTGTAGGCCGCCACGGTGTCATATTCGCTTTGCAGCTGGCTGAACAGGCGGTACTCTGTGTTCAAATCATCTGTGAATAGGGCGTAGGATTTGTCATTGTATTTCTGCTCATAGGCATCAAACATAGCGGCATTGTCCTGCCGATACTGGGAAAGGCCATAGCCACCGTATGCCATTTCACGGTAATACTGTCCGATTTTCACAAGGCTTTCTATCTCGGTGTATTTGTCATGCAGATAGCTGCCTTTTTCCTCCATGGTCTTGCCTGTCAGTTCTGCGCCTACAGCCCGGTAGGCAGACGCGGGCGGCTGTTTGGCGGTGGGGCGGGTGCCCATCCACAGCAGCAAGAGATTGGCGGATGCCAGTATCGCCAACAGGACAGGAAACACCCTGCCGCCCCAAATTTTGCGGAGTTCAGCAAAAAACAGGCTCATTTGCCGTCCCCCTCACCGAACACATTCAGGTAGACATCCTCAAGACCTTGGCCGGGTGCGTATTTTTCAATCAACTCCGGCACGGGCGCGGCATCCACGATCTTGCCGGCGCGCAAAAGAATAACCTTGGTTGCTACTGTTTCTACATCCGAAACAACGTGCGTTGCCACAAGAATAATGCGGTCTTTCGCCATATCTGCCAGCAATTCACGCAGACGGACGCGCTCCTTTGGGTCAAGACCTGCCGTTGGTTCGTCTAAAATTAACAGCTTCGGATCTCCAAGCAGGGCGGATGCCAACAGCAGGCGTTGCTTCATGCCGCCGGAATATGCAGAAAGGCGCTTGTCCAACTCAGCAGTCAAATTTACGGCAGCGGCCACACGATCAACCTCGACTGCAACGGCTTTTCTAGGAATTTCTTTTAAGGCAGCCATGTAGGCAAGAAAGCGCCGCCCAGTATAGCTGTCGTACAGTCCCTGCTGCTGCGGCATATAGCCAAGAATGCGGCGGAACGCAATGCCGTGCGCGGGGCGGCCGCACCATAGCACCTCGCCCGAATCAGCGGCCAATCCGCCGGTGATGATGCCGATCAGCGTCGATTTTCCCGCGCCGTTCGGCCCCAAAAGGCCATACAGGCCCGGGCCGAGGGTGATGGACACCCCGGCCAGAGCCTGTTTGGTTTTCGGTTTGCCCTGCCCGCGGCGGTGCAGCAGCGGGGCGGGCAGCAGATAGGTTTTGCGCAGATCGTTCAGTTCCAGTTGCATGGCAGAGTCTCTCCGTGTAGCGAAAAGATAAATGCATAAAAAAGGAATCAGGCCATTATGAATCAAAAGCTATCGTTAGAAATCGGATGAAAATTATCACGCGAGTGAAAATAGTCATCTTGTGAGAGCAATGCGTATTTTGGAATCAAAACATTTTCCATCGTGTTGTCATCGGCAACGGCGATATTGACGGATGTGTAATCGTAGACAACACAAAATTGATCTTTTACTACGGTTAACGATGTAAGGAAATTCCCTTGAGAATCTTTCAAATTCATCTCTTCGGAAAACTCACCGTTTTCGAGATTTAATACTCGATAGTGTGGCAGAAAATACCCCTCTTTGCTCACATAAGATGTTTCGTAAAGCAGGTATTTCCCATATGGTCCTCTGCAATCAGGACGATGCTCATCATCCGGCTGCTCTGCATAAGGGGAACAGTCAAAACATTTTTCCTCGCCGGTAAGTAAATTCCGCATTTTTAGAGAAGCTGTTTGATAGTCATACTCGAAAAGTGTGTCGACGGAAACAAAAGCTCCTGTTTTTGAAGTCTCATTGCTATAGAAAGGTGTACTCGCAAGAATCGCGGCCGTGTCATATCCCGGATAAAGGTAATAGAAGTGCTGTTCTCTTTCGTTTGCCTGATAAACTATAAAACAGTCTCCGCAAGCCGAATAGAGGCCGCAATCTGTTATATCCATTAACGGAACTATTTTCGCTGTTTTTACATCTAATTTGCTTAAGGTCTTTTTTTCCGTTATCCCGCCCGACGATTCGGATACCTCTGACAAAACAAAATACAATGACGAATTTGTTTCATCTGTATAAAAAGCAGGGCCGATGCTCTGTCCGCTTTGGGCACTGAATAACAATTTCTTGTTTTCTCCGTTCGCATCAGCAATCCAAATGCAAGCAGGGTGGTTTGATGACTCGCCGTTTTGCACAAGAAGAATTGAATTCCCAAGTTGTAAAATTCCGGGGAGAAAACCGCTTTCATCAATTTGCAGCCAGGCAGTGCAGCTATCATTTGAGTGTGTACAATTTGGTGTATCGCATAAAGGTATCTGCTGCATTGTCTCAAAATCAATATAAAAAATGTTGCCATACCCATTAGCAATCGAATCTACAGTATACATCCCTTTCTCGGAGCTCGGAACGCAAAGTGATAATGTATGTTCGGTTGTTGAGGGGGTGACTATATCATCAGATGCCATTTGCGATGATGGCGTTGGCGTTGCTTCGCCGACATTGCAGGAGCATCCGACTAAAAGCAAAGACAAGGTTCCAATTGCCAACAGATTAAAATGTTTCATTCTGTTCTCTCGATCTGCTACAAATGCATTATATTTTACAGAAAAGACGGACCCCTGCTTTAGTAGAAACGACTTTTTTAGAATCTGATGAGATGAAGTGCTTTCATAAAGCAAGGATCCGCTTTATACAATATAACAATCGTCTGCGATATTCGAACTGCTTAAAGATATGGATTTATATCCACATTCGTCGTGCTCAAAGGAAACTCTGGCGTTCCGGATGCAAACCAACTTGCGCCAGAGGCCCCAAAAATAACATTAGAGCCAGATACGCCAATTGTTCCATAGCGGTAGGAAACCAAAAGGGTCGAAGAATCCGACTGTGGAGTTTTTAAACGAGAGTCACCATAGCCATTGTTTGATAAACTCCACAGCCATGCACGACCATTGTTGGAATTACGATTCATTGCGTACTGAGAGTTTGTAGAAGCACACAGAACAAAATTGTCCCCGAAGCCGCTCGAACGGTATAGATGGAAGCATTGTTCGCTCTTCGGAGCACTGGTTTTGTAGAGAGTTAAATACCGCATATTCAAAGAGCTGCCATATGTGCCATACACGTTGATATAACGGTTGCTGTTATCATCAACTTCGATTGTCCAATCCGCAAACGCCGGAACGGCCATGGCCATAGCCATAACACAGGTGATTGCAAGGGTGAGAAAACGTTTGCTGATTTTTTTCATGATGTATTCCTCCATTCTGAAAGAAACTTATGTCAGGTTTGTTTCGGGGCGGATATGTTCAGCATCTGCGCGCCGATGCTTGAGCCTTAGATGTGGATGGCGGTTCTTTGGAACAACTTCATTATACCAAAAAGTTTTCACATTCGCCACGTTTCGGCAGTATTTCAAGAGTTCCATGTATTCGGACAATTACAAGCGCCTGTGCACCGACGCTTACATACATATAGAACTTTTCAATCTAGGTAACGGGAGCGCCTATTTATCTTGACTTCAAGATACCACAAGAAAATCTTCATTTCCACAAAATTGACACAAAATCCGAGTTACTTGTCATAAAACACGAGTAAAACAAACTGCCCCGGCTGCTAAGCCGGGGCAGGAAAAATCAAAAGGCCCACAAAATGGGAATTCTAAATTATTGCGATAAGTGGCTAACAATCTTGCTGAGCAAGCCAAGCCTTTGTTCAGCGGTTGTGTGCCTTGCCGAAAAAACTTGCGTAAGCTCCGAAATCAGTTCTTTTTGCTCTGGTCGCAAGGCACGAATAGAAATCAAATTTGAACGATCCCCATAAACCAGTGTGTCAAGCGATACATCGAACAATTCGGCCATTTCAATAAGGCAATCGACAGACGGAAGTTTGGCATTCGTTTCATAGGCACTGATAGTGGAAGTCTTCTTGCCCAACTTTTTGCCTAATACTTGTTGTGTCCAGCCTTTTTCTTCTCGCAGCTTACGAATGTGATCTCCAATATAGTTGTGACGTTCGGTATCTTTCATGTCTTTGTCCAGCTTGCTTTATCAATGAATTTTCTTCTTAGGGTAATTCAATTTTAAATGATTTGGCTTGCCAAACGGTGTAAAAGCAATATAGTATTACACTATAGGTGTTATTTCGAGAAAATACTTGACTTTCGGGAGAATTAAACGTATGTTGAATGGCAAAGAAGGACGTCTGCTACGGAGAAACAACGATAAGGATGCAAACATGAAGATTAATATTTTACTTTGCGATGATGACAAGGATTTTTTGCAGAGAATATCAGACACGGTTGCTGGCCAGCCGGTACCGCCCGGAGCGTCCATTTGCATAACAAAAAGCTCGAATCCTGCCGAGATAACGGATCGGCAATTATCGCAGTATCACATTATGTTCTTGGACATTGACATGGATGAACGCAGCGGCATGGACATTGCCCGCCGTGTGCGGGAATTACATCTGGATACAGTGATTATTTTTGTGACAAATTATCCGGAATTCTCGATGGAAGGGTATGAAGTCCGGGCATTCCGATATCTTCTCAAGCAAGAACTGGAGCAAAAGCTGCCCAATTATTTCCGGGATGCATTGGCAGAATTGCCGCGTGATGATAAAGTTCTGCATTTTTCTGCCAACGCGGAGTCGTTTAACATTCCCTACAAAGATATTCTCTACTTGGAAAGTAATCAAAGAGTTATATATTTGTACACAGTAAAGCCTATGCAGGCACCAGACCGCTTTTATGGAAAAATGGAAGATTTAGCGGCAGAATTGGAAGGAGACGGATTCCTCCGAATTCAGAAAAGCTATCTGGTCAATATGGCATACATCAAAAAATTCAATTATGACAGAGTTGTTCTCTTCGATGGAAAAGAGCTATCGGTAAGTCAGAAGCGGTACTCACAAATGAAAGTCCAGTATCTGAGTTGGAAAAACAAAAACTGGGGGAATGCACGTTGAGCGATTATTTCTTGACCTACTTGTGGACTTGGATGGAGTGCTTTTCGGCAATTTTGCTATTTGACGCATTTTCAGCAAGAAAGATGAAACGTTTTCGCCATTGGATTATTGTGACGAGCCTTGCTTTTCTGGAGGCAACATTTCTGAACATTGCCTCAAAGGCATTGCCTGATTATTCGAAAATCTTAATTGCGCTTGTCCTGTATTATTTTGTGCATAGAATTTTGTACATCAGTAATAGATTTTTTGGCTTATATATTTCAATTATTATTTATGCAACGATGTGTTGTATAGATAATTTATGGCATACTCTTGCTCTTTTGTTATCTGAAACACTGAATGGTGTATTTCTTGGGAATGCGCTATGCCAAAGTATGCTTGTACACGGTATAATAATAGTAGTATGCTTTTTACAGGCAAAGGCGCGAAATGGAAAGTTAAGCCAAGCAACCAATTTTAGATGGTACACCATTCCCGCAGTACTTTCCCTTGCAAGTGTTTTGCTTATTTTCTTTTTCGGAAGTTGCTTTCAGCAAGGGCAAATATCAATTCAGCCGCTATGTGTCTGTGCCACATTTATTACCGTAATGCAGATAGCAGCATTACTTTTAATCAGCTGGATGGAACAAAACGCCAACTTCCGTGAGGAGGCAATCAGCCTACAAGCCAAATCAAAAACACAGCAAGAGAGCATCGAAGCATTGAGTGCCGCATACGCTCAGCAACGTAAACTGACACATGATTTTCGCGCTCATCTGAGTACGTTAGACGGAATGCTGATGCAACAAAACAGAGATATCAACACAATACAAACCTATATCCATAGCCTGCAATCGAAACAAACCGAACGCATCCTGCTCGTCAATACTCACCATGCAGCACTGGATGCACTTCTGAATCAAAAGGCGCTTGTTGCAAAAAATCGTAAAATTGATATACAGTTCAGTGTGAATGATTTGTCTCCCATAAAGATTGACATGGTGGATTTGACGGTTGTAATCAGCAACACACTGGATAACGCGATTGAAGCGTGCGAAAAACTGCCGGAAACGGATCGGCAAATTTATGTGCAGGCACTGCTGGAAGAAGATGAATTGTTTTATGCTGTCCGAAATAAATCTTTGCCGGTAAATATGGTTGCAAATCAGCTGCCTGCATCAACTAAAGAAAATCCATCTTTTCATGGGTATGGTTTGCAAAATGTACATACTACATTGGAAAAGTACCACACGCTTTACGCTATGGATTATGAAAACGGCTGGTTCGAATTTGCAACAGAGCTGCCGAATACTCTGATTTCATGACAAAAAACTCCTGTTTCACTACAATAATGATGAAAAAGCTGAAAACTCTGTTTTAATAAAGATAGTTCTAATTTACAGAGGTTCTGCATATGGAAACAATCGTCGAAGGAATTGTGGAGAAGTGCATACAAAACGAACTCATTGAAGAAAGTCAACGCGATTGGATGACATACTCGCTACAACGAAAGTTCATGAACTTTGGCGGCTTCTTTATTCTCGTTTGCTTTGGAGCACTCGTTGCGCCGCTACCGCAAGTGATTCTTTTGAATTTTGGGTTGGCGTTTTTACGAGAAAAGACAAATGGACTTCATATGCCAACAATATTTTCCTGCTTTATCACCTCTTTATTTTGTGAATATGCCTGCTTATATCTGATTGACCGACTGCAATCTTCTACGATAGCAGCTGCAATTACGCTGTTTATTGTCTCTGTTACGCTAATTTTAATACTTGCTCCTTGCAATAATTCGGCGATTCATTGCAGCAACGAGGAGTTGCAGGACATGAAAATAGCGGTACGCAAAAGACTTGTATTATATTGCTTGATTATTCCGGCTCTTTTATTGCTGAAACCTTTGTACAGCATTGTTTGGATTGTAGCTGCAGCTGCGGATGCTCTTCTACTGGTTTTGGCTAAAATTGGGGTTGGAATCAAATAAAACCGAATTAAACCGGAAGGAAGGTCTTTACCATGAAAGCAAAGGAAAGTCTTTTACACAAAAACTTGCGCGCAGTAGTCCAATCGTCAATTCAGAAAGAAGCAAGCGCACCTTGTGGAATGTTTTGGAATTATCAACCTCACCGGCCCGAAAAGCCTCTGACAAATCCTCAGGGAAAAAAATAAATCTCACGCTGCAGCTCTAAGCCCGTCGCATCTCAAAATGCGGCGGGCTTTTTTGTGTGCTCGGTTGGGCAACAACTGGCGAAAGGATGCTACGCGCTTAGCAGTAGGAAGCGCTAGCCGAAGGCAAGGGCATCCATCGTGAGGTGGCATCAGAATGCCAGCAGAAAATGCTGACGGGCAAACACATGAACCAACAAGCAGAAATTCATATTTTTATAAATTATAGTAATCCAGATAAAATTCGAACGGATTTAAAGTTTAACTCCGCAAAAGTTGCGGAGTATTTGCGATATTATAAGTGCAAAGCAAATTCGGAAGGAATTTCAAAGATGACATCTAACGAGCGACAAAAGAAAATAATTTGCTTGTTAGATAAGCGCCGGAAAGATACGATGGAGCATCTTTCAATAGAATTCCATGTTTCAACAGATACTATCAGCAGGGACATAGCAACATTAAACGAGGACTATCCAATAAAAATAGTCCGGGGCCGAAATGGAGGCCTTTCCCTACCAGACGGATACCACTTGTTCAAGAAAATGTACATGACTCCTGTTCAGGCACTCGCATTACATAGAGCGTTGCTGTATGTCCCTGATGAAATCAAGAAAATCCTTGAGACAATTTTGACCGATTTTGCTTGGTAGTCAATTATGATTACCCAGCACCTTGACAACTGAATACCCAGCATAACAGGTACGTTCCTTTTCCGGCAGACCCGATGGGCGGTTTGGCAAAACCATATGTTGCCAAGGAAAAGGCTATAATGATACACCTGCAGCCTCCCGCGTCAGAGGGGGTGACCGAGCCGGAATTGTAAGCAGTAAGATTCCGGCAGAGCCAGCGAACGGCCGCCGCCAGCGGCCTGCCTGTTGTGTTCCCGGTGTCAGGGGTGCGGGCGGCAAATATGGCACACTTACTTAACTATCTACTTTTGCCGTTTAGGGCAAATCGTGGGCAGCAGGAACCCAAGCGCCTGCTGCCCATCATTTTGCTTTAAACGAGATGGAAAACAGGGGTGTAAACCAATGCAAACTTATCCGACAGGCTATACGGAATCCCACCGCATGGCCGAGAAAATTTTCCGAGAAATTTTACCCCGGCATGGCATGGCGGTGCGTGAGGAACAAATCGCGCTTTGCCATGAAGTTTTAGATACCTTATATAATAAAGAAATTTCCCTGTGTGAAGCAGGCGTAGGCACCGGCAAAACGCTGGCCTACCTTGTAGGCTGTATCCTGTGGCAGATGAATCGTCCCGAACGGATGAAGCTGCCCATTGTTATATCCACTTCCAGCGTTGCTTTGCAGGATGCGATTCTTACGGAATATCTGCCTGACCTGTCCGCTGTTTTGTTGGCTGAGGGCATCATCACCGCACCCGTCACAGCCGTTGTCCGCAAGGGCAAAGAGCGTTTTGTCTGCGATGCCCGCCTTGCCGAAAGAGCATCGCTGGTGCATCCGAAACGAACGCGGGAGAAAAGCAGCCTGCGCATTGCAGAAAATATTCTGGACATGGATCATATCCCGGAACTCTCCCGCTATGACCGCTGCCGAATTTGTGTGCCGCAGTCCTGCCCACGAGATTGTTTTATGCGTTTGGATTGCCGCTACCAGCAATATCTGCGGGATTCCATGAAGCCCGACATCCAAATTTGCAATCACAATTATCTGCTGGCTGACGCATCGCACCGGCAAGAAGATAGACCACTGCTCCTGCGCAGCTATCAGGCGCTGGTAGTGGACGAGGCGCACAAATTACCCGATGCCGCCCGCCAGATGTACACGGAAACACTATCCTCGCGCGACATGGATGAATTGTGCCTTTTATTACAACAGGCGCACTACAAGAATTTTGCCAGACAGATGCGGACGGCGTTCCTTACGCTGTCGTTCTCCTGCACGCAGGGGCTTTCCAAGCTGCGAAAAAAAGTGAGTGAACCGTTCGTTCTTACGCCGTTCCGCCGCGCTGCGCTCATCGACTGCATAGCATTGTTGCAAAATGCCGGCGGGTTGCCGGATGTGCCGCGATACCTGCTGAACAGGTTGGGAGAAGCAGAAAGTCTGCTGCGCCTTTTTCTCTTGGAGGTGCCGACGCGCATCCTTTACATCGACTACGATGCCGACGGTCAGCCTACGTTCTGCGCAGCCAGCAGCCGCGTACCGCAGCTGCTCCGCAGTGCGCTGTGGAACACACGCGAACCCGCGATTCTGACCTCCGGCACGCTGGCAGCAGCCGGAGATTTCAGCCACACGGAACAGCTTTTGGGGCTGGCGGCTTATCAACCCTTGCGTCATTTCCGCGCAGATTCTCCGTTTAACTACAAGAAAAAATGTCTGTTATACTTTCCGCCGCGCGTAAAAATGCGAATGGACAACCGCAAAATGGCAGAAGAAATCGTTCGGCTAGTTGGTGCCTGTCACGGTCACGCGCTGGTGCTGTTCACATCCTACCGCCAGATGGCGGAAGTCCGTGCGCTGACGGACGGCCAGTGGTCGTACCCGACCTATCAGGCATGGCGTAATGGCGGCAAAATTATCCAGCAGTTCAAGCAATCCGGCAACGGTGTACTGTTTGCGGCAGGCTCCTGCTGGGAGGGTATTGACTTTCCCGGTGATATGGTGTCCCTGCTGATTATCGCCAAGCTGCCATTCCCGTTCCCAGACCCTGTCAGCGACTATGAGCGTAAGCAGTATCCTAATCTGCGGGATTACATAAACGCCGAAATCATCCCCGAAATGCAGAAGAAGCTACGTCAGGGTTTTGGTCGTGCCATCCGCACCGAGCAGGATTCCTGCGTGGTGGCTATTCTGGACGAGCGCGCAGGTATCGGCGGCAAGTACCATGACGCCGCGCTGGCAGCGCTGCCGACCTGTCCGGCCACCGAGAAAATTGAAGATGTGCAGCAATTCATCCGGGAGCAGAAGCGTCCGGATTACTTTTTGTGAAAGAGGGATTTGCAATGTACCTTATGCGAAACCACGATGTCTGGATTTATGTGCGCTGCGCCAACAGCGATCCGCGCATTGTCTTTGACCGGCTGTATGACCTTATAGACGAGGCAGCCGGACACGGTTTTCTCGTGCGCGGCACATCTTTTGACCATTGCAGCGGCAATACATTGAAAGACCGCATCGGTCTGCGCTCTATGCTGGACGCAGTAGAGAACGGTCGGATTGAAGCCGTGATGGTGCGCGATTTGGAGCAAATCAGCCGCAACAGCTACATACTGGTGGGAGTTATTGAAATTCTACGTCAGAATGATGTCTACCTTATTACCACCGAATGTGACCTGAACGCCGAGCTCATCAACAGCGGGCTGGAACGCTTTGTCGGTGACCGCTTTACGCGGGCGTCCTTTGGCAAGCCGCGCTTTGATGTTCGGCTTCCGCTGATGGATCAATTCTGAGGTGCGCCCATGAAAGAATACAAAGTATGGGCGTTTGCCCGCAGCGCGGCATCGAACCTGCCTGCGCTGGAGGATCAGCTTGCCGATGTCATGCGTGAAGCCGATAGGCGCGGCTACATCATTGTGAACTCCTGCATGGAGCAGAAGTATGGTACCGAATTCTGGCGGCCAGACCTGTTTGCAATGCTGACCGCAGTGCAGCAGGGCCGCGTCAATGCCGTCATGGTGCAGAGCCTTGACCGTTTGAGCCACGACCTCACGATGCTGTACAGAATCCTGCGCTTTTTGCAGAATCACGGTGCGGTGCTTATCACTACAAAAACCAACCTGCAATATGAATTGTACCTAACTGGGCTGGAGAGCAGATTGCTGAGGCGCCCCAAGAAAAGAAAGCCTGTATGGGTATGTGAGGAATGCAAAGATGGAAATCCTTGAGACAAAAAGAGGAAAGAGCGGTGTACAAAGCATCGTTGTTCGCTGTGGCGAGTACACCGCAGAACTGACCTTTTGCGAAAACTGTGAAACGGACGTTATGATTCCAATCAAAGAATTGATTATGTCTGCATACGATCTGCGTAAGCAGAGGGAAGAACAGGATAATAGGTAGAATTGTGGCCGGTTTTGGCGACGGTTCTTCTCCGTTTTGGTGAATAGCTTTCCTTATTATAATAGAGTATTGTTTGTGTTGCGAAAATGAACCAACCATTTCCGCAACATGAACAGCGAGGTGAATCTTATGATATGCGTAGATCAGAATGGGCAAGCTGTTGAAATCTCGGTGGCTGACCAGATGTGGCTGGACGATGCCTACTTTAAGGAAAAGCAACTGCGGTTAGGCGCAGATGCCCCGCGCGCTGCACTGGCCTACCGAGTATCCACAAAAGGACAGGTAGACCATGATGACATCCCGATGCAGAAAATTGACTGCCGCAAGTTCGCGCAGAAGCAAGGATGGCGGGTCGTAAAAGAGGTTGCCGAAAAAGGCGTCTCTGGTTCTAAGGTCTCAGCTTCAAAGCGCGATGCCATTCAGCAGCTGAAAGAAGAAGCCGCCAACGGCAAATTTGACATTCTGCTGGTCTATATGTTTGACCGTCTTGGACGAATCGAAAGCGAAACTCCCTTTGTGCTGGAATGGTTCGTCCAGCATGGAATTCAAATGTGGAGTACCCATGAGGGCCAGCAGAAAATCGAGACACACGGCGATAAGTTGATGAACTACATCCGCTTTTGGCAGGCGGCAGGGGAGTCGGAGAAAACATCCATCCGAACCCGCGATAGAATCCGACAAATCGTGTCCAGCGGCCACTATACAGGTGGTTTTGTATGCTATGGCTACCAACTGGTGGATCAAGGCAGACGGAACAAGCGAGATAAGCCGGTCATGGATTTGGTCGTCAATGAGGAAGAAGCAGCATGGGTGCGCGAACTGTTTTATAAGGTAGTCAACGAGGGTGCCAGCGGTTACGCGCTGGCCGAAATGCTGAACAATCGTGGTCTGCGTACCCGTGCAGGGGCTAAATTCCAAGCCAGCAATGTACTGCGGATTATCCGCCACGAAGGTTATACCGGATACATCATCACGAAAAATGCGCGGTCGGAATATATCCCGGAACTGCAAATCATAGATAAGGATACCTTTGACCGGGCAAATGATAGTATCAGCCGCCGCAGTACAAAGATAAAGCAGGAAAAACAAATCTCGCATACCTGCCAGAATCCAACCCTGCTGGCCGGTATTGTCTACTGTGCCCACTGCGGAGCCAAAATGTCGGGCTTTATGCACAAAGACCGATACAAACTGGCGGACGGAACTATCCGCGAAAAAGTACAGCCGAAGTACAACTGCTTCCAACGGGCTCAAAAGAATAAAGGTGGCAGGGACTGCGATGGACAATCGCTGTATCTGGCAGAAACGGTGGATGCCATTGTGCTGGAAGTGGTGAGAAAGGTCTTTGCGCAAATCAAAGATACGCCATACTCCAGAGTAGCCGAGCAGCGTATCCGACAGGAATCAAATCTGCAAAAGGTCAAGCGGGTAGCCATAGAAAAGAAAATGCGCTCGGCCCAGCACGCGCTGGAACGGTTTGAGAGTGAGATTCTGAAATGTCTTGATGGGACAAGCTGCTTTACCGAGGATATGATTGCCAAGCAAATCCGCAAGTCGCAAAAGGATTTGGATGACGCAAAAGCCGAATTTGCAGAACTGCAAAAGGAACGCATAAACGAAACGGCAGAAATCCGCAAGCTGCGCAGTTACTACGATGACTTCCGCGGCTGGGCAGATGAGTTTGACTCTGCACCGCTTGAAATCAAGCGGACAATTCTGAGCCAGTTGATTGACAGGGTAGAAGTGGGCAGAAAATATGCCGTTACCATAAAGTTTAATATGAGTTATCAGCAGTTTCTGGAATGTGATAAAACCATAGAACAGAACGAAGAAATCGGTGCCTGACCCAATACAGCCCGCTTGCGGTGCAAGTGGGCTGTTGCCAGTGTGTAAGAAGCGTTACTATTGCAAAAAGTAAAGAAACAGCGTATAATAAAGACAAGGAAAGGAGGCGCTTACCCAATGCAGCAGGAAGAAAATTATCTGGCGCAGACCATCTCTCAAGCGGATATTGATGCCCGCTACGATGAGGGGGTCAAGCGCCTGCTTGCTAACAAGAGTATTCTGGCCGTCATCATGAAAGAATGTGTCCCGGAATACCGCGATTGTACCACCAAGGACATTGCCGAGAAGTACATCGAAGGTGAACCGCAGATTGGCGCGGTGGGCGTCAATATTGACGAAACCAACCGAGCAACGCCCGCAATCCACGGGATCAACACCGAAGATGCAACTTTGAGCGAGGGGACAATCCGCTACGATGTCCGCTTTTACGCCACGGCGCCAAGCGAGGACGGCTTGATTGGCCTGATTCTGAATGTGGAGGCGCAGAACCGCTACAATGCAGGGTACCCACTGCTGAAGCGTGCGATTTATTATTGCAGCAGAATGATTTCGGCGCAGTACGGCACAGAATTTACCAAGGGTGAGTACGGAAAAATCAAGAAAGTGTACTCTATCTGGGTGTGCATGAATCCGCCGAAAGAACGGCGCAACACGGTTACGCAGTATTCGATTCAGGAGAAACATATCATTGGTGAGGCGGTTGAGCAGGTACGGAACTACGACCTGATGAGCGCCGTAATGATTTGTTTGGGCGATGAGGACGACAAGAATTACGGCGGACTGCTGAAGTTCTTGGAGGTGCTTCTTTCCGAAGAAAAGAGTCCGGAAACGAAGAAAGAAATCTTGGAAACGGAATTTGAAGTTCCGATGACACAAACACTGGAAAGTGAGGTGCGGTATATGTGCAATTTAAGTCAGGGCGTTGCTGAAAGGGCAATGGAAAAAGGTGTGGCTCAGGGTGAAAACCGGGCGATGCTTACGGCAATTCGAAATCTTATGGAAACACTGGGCGTGACCTCCGACAAAGCGATGGATGCGCTCAAAGTGCCGGAAGCGGACCGCGCTAAATACAAGGAGCAACTAAGAAGCTGATATTACAAAGACCGCATCCTTGATGAGAATATCATTAAGGATGCGGTCTTTTTTTGTAAAAGCAGCATAGCTTGAAACCGTATAAAAACCAGAATCGGTTGGAGTAATAGAATCTTCTACACCATGAGAACTTGCTACCTGAGCAACTGACTCTTAATCGGTGTGTCCTGGGTTCGAGTCCCCGATGGTGTACCAAAAAAGACTGCAACAATCATTGCAGTCTCAGCCTGTCGAAAAAGGTCACCAAAAGGTGGCATTTTTCTCGTAAAACAAAGAGAAATATGGTATAATAAGTACGGGCGATGAACGTGCTTACGAAAAATATAGAAAATAGAAACCAAGTCGAATTTGTAAGTTTGGAACAGATGGTTCCTGCAGACCATCTGCTGCGTCAGATTGATGTAGCAATCGACTTCAACAAGATATATGAATTTGTAAGGGATCTGTATTGCAAGGACAACGGCCGTCCCAGTATAGGTTCTGTTGTGAAATAAGAGGAGGGAAAATATGCCTCTTACAAGATTGACAATAAAAAATTTCAAATCAATTAAAGAATGTGATATTATATTTTCCGGATTAAATGTACTAATTGGAGAAAATGGTACAGGAAAAACAAACATTCTTGATGCGGTAAATTATTTTTATCGCAATCTTACTGATTCAAATATTAGTACAGATATTTTCGATGAAAATAATCATTATAGTAATGAGGTTCGTATTTCCCTTACGTATGATCTTTCTGAATTTGTAAAAATTTCAAAGTCGAATGCAGATACGGTGCCGGATTTTGAAAAGGAAGAAGCAAAAGAAAAGGGGAGGTATAGTGGGTATTACAAAACGATAATATCCATGGCTTCTAAGGCGTCAAACGGAAAGCTTCGCGTTGAATTGTCTCAAATTAAAGGGTGCCCAGTACGTTGGAATTATACATATGAAGAGCGGCTAATCTTTAAGAGTCTTTTCCCTATTTTCTATATTGATACAAGGAATTTGGATGTAACACAGTGGGGGTATATTTGGGATATCTTGGGCGAATTGGCAAAGGTATCCAATTCTGAAAGAAAAAACATTACTACCAACATTCAAGAGGCGCTGCTCGATCCTGCTCATGAAACAGCCCAAAAGCTCAAGGTATAACGGATATTTTTGAAGCTGCGAATGTAAGTGTAAAACCGGGCATGGCAAAAGAGTTTGCTACAAACTTGACCAAGGTGTTTTTTGGAGGAGACAGTATTCGTCAACGCGGACGGCATTTAGATTATTATTCTACAGGTACAAATTCAGTAAAGTATATTGAACTTCTACTAAAGTCAATAGACGCTTTGTCTCGAGTTAAAATGAAAGAGCCAATAGTATTATTTGACGAGCCGGAAATTAGCCTGCATACGAATTACTTAGATGAATTAGCAGAGGCTATAACAGATGTAAACGCTAGATTAAGTATACTTATTTCTACACATTCATCTCGCTTGACAAAAAATCTTATTATAGAATGTGACACTATTCTTTTATATAATGTGAAATTAGTAAATAGGTATTCTTTAGTTTATCGTATGAAAAGATTTCCTCAGTATAGCCCTACATCAAAATATAGAGTGGCCGACGATCATATCAATGCCTATTTTTCTAGAGTAAATCTTTTCGTTGAGGGGGAAACTGAATTAGAACTTTTTTCTAATCCCTACCTTAGAATTTTATTCCCTAAACTAAAGAAAATAGACGTTTTTAAAGCCGTGAGCGAGAAACCTGTATTAAATATTATGAACCCTCAGTTATCTAATAGTCAGATACCGTATTTATGCCTGATTGACATTGATAAGGCTATATCATTTGATAAAACTAGAAAGAGATTTGTTTTGAAACCGGAATATCTTCCTGAAGATGATAAAGAAAGATTTCGATATCGAAACAAACATGAATCAAGCCAATATCTTTATTCCCAACGCAAGCGGATAGAGGCAATGCAAAGAAAATTACATGTACATTATTATTTACCATATTTGAGTTGTGACGATACCAATTATTACGCATTTGTTTCAGCGCTGCAGCAGTATCTTTTGTCTTATAACGTTTTTTGTCTCAGCACCACAATCGAAGGAGCGTTGGTGAATTATCGTACTTTGGCATTTGCATTTGACTTTCTTAAACGAAATACAAAAGCTCGAGACTTTGAAAAATTTAATGTGTATTGGGAAAGCCTTCATAAAACGGACAAGCTGAATCTTTTGCGGATGCTTTTTAATGGGAAAAGCGATCTTCTTAGGTCTAGAAAAGAAGCCTTTAAACTTGTGGATTCGGAAATTAGGGATACACTTGATACGGTAACGATAGGTGGAAAAACTTCAGGTTGGGTATCAAAGTATCTAGATGTTTTTTTCAAAGAGACTGCAGATGAAATAAAAGACACTTTTACTGAAAAGAAATTCCGCAAGTATTTGGAGAGTGAGGATAAAAGAAAACATGTATTACGTTTATTTGAAGATAATTTTTTTGAACTATACTCGCTTATTGAGCGATTGTGTGGTATGATTAATGAGTAAGCAGTAAAGTAGCATACAAGTAGCAATGCTTGAGTAATCAAGGCCTTGATGTCAGTGTAGCAAGCTGAAGTGCCAAGGAACTAAGGTCACTATTTGGCTTTACCCCCCGCGCTGTGTCGTGCGATTCCTGGTCATGTGCAGATCATAGCACGCGCTTCGCGATTTGTTAGGAAAGTACTTGTGTGCTACTTACTGCTTATTTTTCTTTTGGAGGATTCCATGTTTACGGCAGAATCTTTTTGCAATGCTATTTGGGAAACATCATATTCAAAAGTTTCCCAAAGCGTAACGAAAGAGGCTTATAAAGAGTTTGAAATTCCCAAAAAGGGTGGTTCCAGAGTAATAAACTATCTCGATAGAAACACAGAGATGTGGAATCTGCAACAAAAATTACTTAGGAACTTTCTAGAAAAACAAAGTCTCCCCGTTTGTGTAAAGGGGTTTCGACAAGGTGAAAGCTATCGAACTTTCTTGTCGGAGCACATTGGTTCGAAGTTCTTTTTGCGAATTGATATTTCGTCATTTTTTCCGTCGGTGAAAGAAGCACAAATCAAAGATGAGTTGTCCAGATTGTTGGCATGTGATTCTGATGAAGAAAAAGAAAAATTATTAAATTTAATATGTGCTATAACTACGCTGAATGGCTCCCTACCGCAAGGGGCGAGTACGTCTCCAGCGATATCTAACTTGGTGATGGCAAGAATTGATCAAAGAATAACAAAGTATTGTCAAGTGTTTGATATTCGATATTCTAGATATGCTGATGACTTGTTGTTTTCAAGTGCCAAATTTGATTTTAAAAATAGAAAGTGGTTTCTAAAGAAAATTAAATATATTTTGTCTTCTCAGAATTTGAATCTGAACTATTCTAAAATAAAGTTTGGAGAAGATGTGTTGGTACTTAATGGATATACAATTTCGGATAATGGCATTTGTTTATCGAGGAACCGCCTTTCGGACATTAGACATGTGGTTGCTTTTGCGAAGAAAAATCACGGTCTTATAAAAACATACGGAAGTGAGAAATTTCTTCTCGAGGCAAATAAATTGTCGTTGAGACATCGAGATTTAAGTGAATATCCATTTCAAACTGTTTTTCAATTTGTGCAATATATGTGTGGATATAGAGCTTTCTTGATTTCATTGGTAGACTTTGATTATGAAGAAACTCCATTTCAAAAACAGCTACAACATTTAATTAGAAAATTGGAAACACAAATTGCCCGGTATACATAATCTGCCACAGAACCTATCGAAAGGGGAAAAATCAATTGCAAGTGATCAGAGATAATGTTGTTTTCAAGTACAGTTAAGCAAAGATTATAAAAGTATATATAAAGACCAGAATCGGTTTGGGTAACAGAGTTTTCTACACCACGAGAACTTGCTACTTGCGAGAGCAACTGACTCTTAATCAGTGGGTCCTGGGTTCGAGTCCCCGATGGTGCACCAAAAAAAGCCTTGCGGAAACGTAAGGCTTTTTTCATAATGATTGCCGCTTTGTGTGAGTGCTTTCGTTTTGCCGCTGACTTCTGACCGAGTCAACGGCTCTTTTTGTTTTGTAGGGGAGTAGGGGAGAAATTAATCCCTCCCGGAGATGCAACAACAGCCGCAAACGGCTCGGGAGGGTCATTCTTGTTGCCATGCACCGCGGCAATATGCTATACTAAAGAAAAAACAGAAGGGGAGGCACTGCGGATGACCCGCATTGCAATCGTAGAGGATGAGGCCGCCGTCCGGGAGCAGCTGGCAGGGTATGTGCAGCGCTACACGCGGCAGTATGGCACCCAGTTTGAGGTGACAATGTTCACCGACGGCGTCGAAATCCTTGAGGACTACCGCCCGGTCTACGACATAATTTTTCTTGACGTAGAGATGCAGCATCTGGACGGCATGGAGACTGCCCGCCGTATCCGCGAGCTGGACAGCGATGTGCTGCTGATTTTTATTACGAACATGGCGCAGTATGCCATCAAGGGGTACGCCGTCGGTGCGTTGGATTACGTGCTCAAGCCTGTGCCGTACTTTGCGTTCTCGCAGCAGCTGCAAAAGGCTGTGAACCAGCTGGCCAAGCGGACGCGGCATTATCTGGCTGTGCCGGTGGACGGAGGCATGCGCCGATTAGACGCTGCTACGATTTATTATATCGAGAGTGAGGGCCACCGCGTCCATTTTTACACCGAGGACGGCGACTTCTCCGCACCCGGCGCGCTGAAGGCGCTGGAGGAAAAGCTGACGGGCCGTCTGTTTGCGCGGTGTAACAGCGGTTATCTTGTGAATCTCGCGCAGGTGTCGGGCGTGCAGCAGAACACGGTGCAGGTCGGCCCGCATGAGCTGCAGATCAGCCGCCCCAAGCGCAGGGCGTTTCTGGCCGCGCTGGCGGACTACATCGGGGGTGAGGGCGCATGATGACGCTGCCGGACATCCCGCGGCTGTACACGGCGCTGGCAGAGGTTCTTGCCGTGCTGGTCTACGCGCAGGCCGCGCCGCCCCGCGCTGCAAAGCCTGTGACCTATGCTGCCACGGCGGGGTGGGCCGCGGTGCTGGGCGTGTTTTTGCAGCTTACCGGCAGTGTGCCGCTGGCGTGGTGGCTGCCCTGCATGGTCGCGGCCATCGCGTGGCTGTACTTGTATCTGTGGGGCACGCGGGAGATGAACTTACTGGAAGCCGGTTACAGCTGCGCCCGCGCGTTCATTCTGGCGGAGCTGGCCGCCAGCGTGGAGTGGCAGCTCCACTGCGTACTCTGGCCGCAGCAGCGGGCTACAGCACCGCTTTCGGTACTGCTGCTGGCGGCGGTCTACACGGCGATCTATGGCTTTTTGTATTGGTTTGAGCGCCGCCACGCTGCGCCCACGCGGCTTACCATTACCGCGGCGGCGACGCTGATGGCTGTCGTCATGGCGGTCACGGCGTTTGCGGTCAGCAATCTGAGCTTTATCTCCGACAACGGTGTCACGATGAGCGTGATGAGCATTTTCTACATCCGCACGCTGGTGGATATGGCGGGCGTGCTGATCCTGACGGTCCAGCACGAGCAGCTGCGCGAGGCCGCACTGCACAGCGAGCTGACGGCCATGGACAATGTCCTGCGCCGCCAGTATGAGCAGTACAGGCAGAGCAAGGAGAACATCCGCCTTATTAACCGCCGCTATCATGAGCTGAAAATGCAGATCGCGGCCATCCGTGCCGAGCGCGACCAGGCCAAGCAGGACGCCGCGCTGGCCGAAATGGAGAGCGGCATCCGTCAGTACGAGGCCGAGAACAAGACCGGCAACCCTGTGCTGGACACGCTGCTGACGGCGAAAACGCTCTACTGCCAGCAGCACGGCATCAATCTGACCTGTGTGGCGGACGGTACGCTGCTGCACTTTCTGACGACAGGGGAAATCTGCACGATTGTGGGCACGGTGCTGGACAACGCCACCGAGAGTGTGCTGACCGAGCCGGACCCCGAGAAGCGGCTGATCCGGGCCGCCATCTACGCGCAGAACGGCTTTGTGATGCTGCGGTTTGAGAACTACTGCGCTGACCCCGTGGAGCTTGGCCCCGACGGCCTGCCCGCCCGCAGCAGCCACGGCGGCTACGATTTAAAGAGTGTCCGCGCTGCCGCCGAGGCCCACGGCGGCACGCTGACCCTGCACTGGGAGAATGAGTGGTTTACGGTGAGGATTTTGCTGCCGCAGAAGTAGTAAGGATCGCGGCAGCGGAAACTACCCGCGGGCGGATATGGAATCCGCCCCTACAATGTAGGAATCGATGCTCGTCATCGACCCGGGAGCCTTGCGGCGGCTGCCATGCTCACCCCTGTAGCGGCGTCAACCTTCCCCCACAGGGGAAGGCTTTTTTACTATGTCGCAATTTGCACAAAGAAGACGCGGCTGTACTTGTACAAAATCACAATAAAATTTGCCCGGTCAAGCGGCAAAACTACAAAGTATGCTTCAAAAACGGCAGCTTGTGCGAAAAATACGCCTATCGTGCCGCAATCTGCTACAATAGAATCGACGCAAAACATGGGCCCGCTTTTGACAGGTTTTATACTGTTTAAAGAGGAGAAAAACAAATGACAAAGCAACCCAAAGTCCGCAAGCCGCACCCCGTACTGCACGGAATCGGTCTGGTGCTGTCCGTGATCCTGTTGGTCGCGGTACTGGTCGGCACCTACGTTTTGTCCACGATGGCCACCATCATTGACAGCTTCATCGGCGCACCCAGCGGCCACTATTCCGACGCTGAAATTGCCGACACCAAGGTCAAGACGGAAGCGCTGGCCGCTGATGTCGAGGCCGAGGGAACTGTCCTTGTCCAGAACAACGATAACACCCTGCCGTTGGCCGCTGGCAACAAGAAGATCAACGTCTTTGGCTGGGCCTCCACTGCCTGGCTGGGCGGCGGTTCCGGCTCCGGCGGTGTGTCCGGCGTCAACACCGATTTGCTGGCCGCGCTGACTGCCTACGGCGTTGCGTACAACACCGAGCTGACCGACATGTACAAGGATTTCCAAGATGGCCGCGAGTACACCCGCACCCTGAGCGCCTGGCCCGAGCAGTCCGGCCGCCTGTATGAGCCTGGCATCAACAACCAGACCTACTATACACAGTCGATGCTGGACAACGCCAAGAGCTTCTCCGATACGGCTGTTGTCGTGATCGGGCGTCTGGCGGGCGAGAGCAACGACGCCACCAAGCAGCAGTACAAGCGCACCGAGAAGGGCGGCGACATCGTTGTTGACGACACCCGCACGATGCTGGAGCTGACCACCGAGGAAGAGAATCTGCTGAACTACGTCGGCGCAAATTACGCCCATGTGGTTGTGCTCATCAACTCCACCAACGTCATGGAGCTGGGCCAGATCGAAACGATCCCCGGCATTGATGCCTGCCTGATTGCCGGTCTGTCCGGCTCCGAGGGCGCGACTGCCGTGCCCGAAGTGCTGTGGGGTGACCGCGAACCCAGCGGGCGTACCGCCGATACCTGGGCTTATGACCTGACCACCGCCGCCAGCTATGCGAACGCCGGTATGGAGGGTGTCGGCAAGTACAGCGCCGCCGACGGCCTCTACCCGGCAGACGGCACGACGAACGGAAACCTTGACACACCCTACACCTATGCGCAGGTTTCCTATGTCGATTACGCCGAGAGCATCTACATCGGCTACAAGTGGTACGAAACCGCCGACGCCGAGGGCTACTGGGACGCCGAGAGCAACGAGCATGGCACCGGCTACGACGCCGTTGTGCAGTATCCCTTCGGCTACGGCCTGAGCTACACCAGCTTTGATTGGAAAGTCACGGACGCCGCCGCCAACGGCAGCGCCCTGACGAAGGACGGTCATGTGACCGTCAAGGTTACCGTTACGAACACCGGTGACCGCGCGGGCAAGGACGTTGTCCAGCTCTACTACACCGCCCCGTACACGGCAGGGGAAATTGAAAAATCCAGCGTTGAGCTGGGCGCGTTCGCCAAGACGAAGGAGCTGGCCCCCGGCGAGAGCGAGGAAGTCACCCTGACGGTCCCTGTCTCCGATATGGCCAGCTACGATGCCTACGACGCCAACCACAACGGCTTCACCGGCTATGAGCTGGATGCGGGTGACTACATCTTCACCGTGCGCCATGATGCCCACGATGTGGACGACGACGCCAACGCGACCATCACCTGCAGCCTGCCCGCAGGCGTGCAGTATGCCGAGGACACCGCCACCGGCAATGCCGTTTCCAACAAGTTTACCGGCAGCGACGCCATCGACGGCGTGAGCCTCGACGGCAGCGACTCCGCACAGAACATCACCTACCTGACCCGCGCCGACTTTGCGGGCACCTTTCCCAAGACGAACACCCCGACCCGTGCCATGACCGACAACGTCAAGGCACTGAACCTCTACACCGCCGACGATGCCAACGGCTGGATCAACGACGCTGATGAGGCTATTACCACCGGCGCTAAGAACGGCCTGAAGATCGAGGACAACGGCGAGACCACCGACCTCGGTTTCCGGCTCGGCTCTGACTTTAACGACCCCCGGTGGGATGCCCTGCTGGATCAGCTGACCGTTGACGAGATGGAAAACCTCTACATCAACGCCTACGGCGGCCTGGCCGAACTCAAGAGCGTCGGCAA
>ENA-ORRL01000311-ORRL01000311.1-human-gut-metagenome-genome-assembly--contig:-NODE-311-length-58319-cov-5.687474_pt1 | contig 58319 bp, 58 predicted proteins | sample MGYA00242175_ERZ509134 | MGnify/ENA primary metagenome ERZ509134 (study PRJEB26280, sample SAMEA2338660) | human gut metagenome | biome: human gut; feature: human-associated habitat; material: faeces... | reverse complement strand
TTAAGTTATCTTCTTTTTCTTTCAGAAGGTTATTCTTTCTCGCATAATCATTAAATGTTTTCGTCAGCGCATTTCGGAAGCCCACGATATGGGTACCGCCCTCCGGTGTCGTAATGTTGTTGACAAAACCATACGTATTTTCCTGATAGGAATCGTTGTGCTGCATTGCAACCTCAACAAGAACGCCGTCTCTTTCTCCCTCGCAGTAGATGATGTCCGGGTAGAGCGCCGTTTTGCTCTTGTTCAGGTAGCTGACAAACTCTTTGATACCGCCCTCGTAGTGGAATGCTTTTTCCACTACCGGATCCGTGCGCAGATCGCGCAGAACAATGCGCAGTCCCTTGGTCAGAAATGCGGTCTCGCGGAGTCTTGTTTTTAAAACGTCGTAATCATAAACCGTCTCCTCGAACATCGTGTCATCCGGCAGGAAACGGACCTCGGTACCTGTTTTTTCGATCGGACAGGTATCGATGACCTCCAGCTTATTCATGGTTTTTCCGCGCTCATACCGCTGGAAGTAAACCTTTCCATCGTGATAAACGCGCACCTCAAGCCAGTTGGACAGCGCATTTACAACGGATGCACCAACGCCGTGCAGACCGCCGGATACCTTGTACCCTCCGCCGCCGAACTTTCCGCCTGCGTGCAGCACCGTAAAGACAACCTCAACGGCCGGAAGGCCCGACTTATGATTGATGCCGACCGGAATACCACGGCCGTCGTCGATGACAGTGATGGAGTTGTCCGGGTTAATCGTAACGTCAATATTTTTGCAGTATCCTGCCAGTGCCTCGTCTACCGAGTTGTCGACAATCTCATAAACCAGATGGTGAAGTCCCCGTGCGGAGGTACTGCCGATATACATACCTGGGCGCTTCCGTACGGCTTCCAGACCCTCCAGAATCTGAATCTGGTCTGCACCATACTCTGTCTTTTCCATGTTCTCTGTACTCATTTAGATTCCTCCTGTTTCTTTGTGAAACACAGATCCCTCGACCACCTGGAATACGCTGTTTGCCTCAAAATGATTTTCGACAAACTCGTCCAGTCCGGTACAGGTAATCAGTGTCTGTATGCTGTGAATGCTCTGCAGAAGATAATTCTGCCGGCTGCCGTCCAGCTCCGACAAAACATCATCCAGCAGTAAAACCGGTGTATCGTGAATTTCCTCCTCGACCAGACGGATCTCCGCCAGTTTCAGCGAAAGCGCCGCCGTCCTCTGCTGCCCCTGGGAACCGTATTTACGGATATCAATGTCGTTGACCCGCACACAGAAATCGTCCCGGTGCGGCCCGGTGTAGGACTGTCCGAAACGCAGATCACGCTCTCTTCCGGCTTTTAACTCTTCGGAAAACGCTTCCTCGGACACATTCGGTTCATAGGTAATCAGAATCTGCTCCTTTCCTCCGGTCAGATTCTGATGGATCTCGGATAAAATATCATTCAGGCGGCTGATAAATTTTTTCCGCTCGGAAATAATGCTTGTTCCATAGCGGACCATCTGCTCATCCCAGATCTCGAGCGTATCCGCCATTCTGCCGGAAAACGAAATCTCTTTAAGCAGCTTGTTTCTCTGCGCCACCACTTTATTATAATTGGCAAGCTCGATCATGTATAGTCTTGACAATTGACAAATTTCGCTATCCAGGAAACGCCGGCGCTCCGCAGGACCGTTTTTGATGATATTCAGGTCCTCCGGAGAGAAAAACACAATATTTACAATGCCAAAAAGTTCCGACGCTTTGCGGATCGGAACTCCATCGATGGCGATTCCCTTGGATTTATTTTTTTTCAGATGCATATCGATTTTATGCGTGCTGCCGTTCCGCTCCACCATCATCCGGATATGGGCTTCCTCCCGGTCAAACTGGATGATTTCGCGGTCCTTGCTGCCGCGGTGCGATTTTGTCGTACCCGCGAGATATAAAGCCTCGAGAATATTCGTCTTTCCCTGGGCATTGTCGCCGTAGAGAATATTCGTTCCGGGGCTGATATTTATGCATAAACTCTCATAATTCCGATAGTTCTTCAGTTCTAAAGATTTGATATACATGAGCACTCGTCCGTGAAAAATCAGCTTAAGTTTTTAAGCCTTATTTTTTAATTTGTATCTCATTTCCATTGTAGCAGACAACATCTCCGTCATAGAGCTTGCGGCCGCGGCGGGTATCTACTTCACCGTTTACGGTCACGCAGCCGTCCTTGATGACGAGCTTTGCTTCCACGCCGTCTTCTACCAGAGCAGCAGCTTTTAATGCCTGGCCCAGTTTGATGTAATCTTCACGCAGCGTAATAATTTCCATTTTTTCCTCCTGCACTGCCGTACCTTTTTCTCTCGTAAGTTCGCAGTTTTCAACCTGTGTGGCTGTAAAACCGCTGAAAGTTCTTTCAGAAAAGGTTCCGGCAGATTTCAAACTTATGTGACTTATCTCACGGAATTGAAGTTTACCGGCAGAATCAGATAGATATAGCTCTCTTCTTCGTTCCGGATAAAACATGGAGCCTTCGGGTTGACCAGATAAATCGAAATTTCCTCGTCGTCAATAACACGAAGTGCATCGATCAGGAATTTCGGGTTAAAACCGATCATAATATCCTTGCCTTCTTTGTTGATATCGATCTCTTCTTTCATGGAACCCATCGCGGAGTTGATCTGCAGTTCCATCGCTCCATCCTGGATGTCGATGATGATCGGTTTTTTGTCGCCTTCTTTGACAAGAAGCGTCGCACGGTCGATACAGCTTAAGAATTCTTTTTTGTTGATCGTCACTTTTGTCTCATAATCACTCGAAAGCATCTGGTCGATGCGGAAATATTCACCGTCGATCAGTCTGGAAACGACCGTTGTATCATCGAACTTGAACATAATGTGGTTTTCCGAGAAGTAAATATCAATCTGATCATCCATCTCGCCGGACAGAATTTTGCTGATTTCGTTCAGGGTTTTTCCCGGAACAACGACTTTTCGGTCCGGATACGAATCTTTCAGCTCAATTCTGCGGATCGCAATACGGTGTCCGTCCAGAGATACGACGCGAAGTGTGTTATCTTTGATTTCAAAAAGCTCACCGGTCATCAGTTTGTTGTTCTCATTGGCTGCAATGGAGAAAATGGTCTGACGGATCAGTTCTTTTAAGGTGAACTGGGAAATGGAAACACAATCGGAAGTTTCGAGAATCGGCAGATAGGAAAAATCTTCTCCTGACTGTCCCGGAATGTTGAATTTTGCTTTTTCACACGTAATCGTGGTTACCAGATTTTCATCTGTTTCTATTGTAACCTGATTATCCGGAAGTTTTCTTACGATCTCAGAAAAAATCTTTGCATCCAGAGCAACAATACCGCGTTCCAGAATCATACCTGTGACGATGGTTTCGATTCCGAGTTCCATATCGTTGGAGGTAAATTTGATCACGTTGGAAGATGCATCAATCAGAATGCATTCCAGAATCGGCATGGTTGTTTTACCGGAGACAGCTTTCATAGCGATACCAACGCTTTTTACAAGGTCTGCTTTGTCAAACACTAATTTCATAATTGTGGATAACTCTCCTTTCCTCACTGCTTGGTGAGTCTGCTTATAAAGAAAAAATATAGTAAAAATCCGTAGTCTTAGTCGTAGGGGCTGTGGATATGTGGAAAACCCCGTCAAGAATGCGGAAATACTGGAAAAATCGATCTGTATAACTCTGTGAATAATCGAACGTGAACCTGTGTATGAAATGTTGATAACTTCAGGCCACAAATTTGTCCACAATTCATCCACAGGCTTTCCACATCGGTTTGTGTATAAATAAGGGCCTGTCAACCGATGAGTTTCTTCTTATATAAATGTAAATCAGTTTTAACCGTTTTGACAGAGTTACAAAGGCTCCGCCTATTTCGACGGGTTGATCTTCTTCTTTAAGATGTCTACCGTGTTGCGGACACTGTCTTTAGCACTCATTTCCTTTTCGATCTTCTCAATGCCGTGCATGACAGTGGTATGATCGCGGTCACCCATCATTTTTCCGATTCCGGTCAGCGGGGCATCGAGCATTTCGCGGCACAGATACATTGCGATCTGGCGCGGGAATACGATTTTGCTGCTCCGCTTGCTGCCGACAATGTCGGACGGCGTAATATCGAAGTGATCTGCAACGGTGTCGATGATAAATTCCGGCGTGATCACCTTCTTCTCGTTCGGGGAGATGATGTCGCGCAGCACCTGCTCTGCAAGATCAATGTTGATTTCACGTTTTTCGAGGTTTGCGTATGCAATGATTTTGTTGAGAGCGCCTTCCAACTCACGGATGTTCGATTTAATATTGGAAGCGATGTATTCGATCACATCGTCGCTGACGGAATAGCCGTCTAATTCCTGTTTCTTTCGGAGAATGGCGATTCGCGTCTCATAATCCGGGCTCTGGATGTCGGCAAGGAGTCCCCATTCGAAACGGGAACGGATGCGGTCTTCCAGGATATCCATGTCTTTCGGGGGACGATCCGAAGAAAGGATGATCTGTTTGTTGGCGCCGTGCAGCGTATTGAAGGTATGGAAAAACTCTTCCTGCGTGGATTCCTTTCCTATAATAAACTGCACATCATCGATGAGAAGTACGTCGATATTGCGGTATTTCTCACGGAATTTGGTCATTGCGGTGTTGTTGCTGTTTCGGATAGCCTCGATGACTTCATTGGTAAATTCTTCACTCGTTACGTAGAGAATCCGCGAAGACGGGTTCTTCTGAAGAATAAAATGTGCGATCGAGTGCATCAGATGGGTTTTGCCCAGTCCAACACCACCGTATAAAAACAGCGGATTGTAGATTTCTCCCGGGGATTCGGCCACGGCGAGAGAAGCTGCATGGGCAAATTTGTTATTGCTGCCGACCACGAAGGTATCAAAGGTATACTTTGGATTCAGGTTCGGCACATAGAGATTTTTCTGGACGGGAGCAGGCGCTTTTTCCTGTTTCACTTCTTCCGGAAGAATAAAGCGGATCTCATAGTTGACACCTGTGATTTCCGCGATTGCCACTTTAATAGGAAGAGTATATTTTTTGCTCACGTAATCGAGACCCATTTTTTCGGATGGAACCAGGATTGTGATCAGATTGTCCTCAACCGAATGGATCGTAAGTGGTTCAATCCATGTAGTAAAGGAGATCTCAGATAATTCGTGCTCGTCCCGCACTCTCTGCAGTATTTCTTTCCATTTATCTTGTACGATTTCCATGCTTTTTCTGTCGCTCCGCTTCTATAATCATTGCTTTTTGGGGATAACTTGTTACAGTTCACAGCTACTCTGTGAACTGTAACATTCGCAGCCCTCATTTAAAGTTTTGCTATGCAAAAGGAGGGCTGCTCACACCTGAATCATTTTCTTACGCAGCGAAACAGCAAGTGTTTCACTGCTGAGTGAACAGTAACGATAACTTCTGTGTGGAAAACGAAATTTTCCCCGAATAGTCGCATTTTTACTTCTATATGATATAATAAAATGCCGTTTTATTCAACCCAAAAATGTGGATAATTATTTTTTTATCCACAGAATGTGTAAAAAATTTTCCTGTTGATGAAATGGAGGATAGTTTGTGGATAACAGGGAATCTTATGTTGATAAAATTGTGGATAGAGGGCTGGAAAAACCGAAATGTGTAAAGTCTGGAAAACTTATATACACATTATACATGGCGTAAATACTGGAAAAATTGGAAATGCCCACAGGTTGTACACAGCAAAACCGAAAGTTATCCACAAGGTTATCCACAGATTGTGGATAATGTTGATTACGGTTACAAGATATCGTGTGGAAAGCACAAAAATCGAACTGGTATTTGTACGCGTGCGGCGGACAGTGTGGATAAGTTGTGGATAAACCGAAAATCAGCACACGGAAGGCACGGGCAGCGGCAGACCGGAAAACCGCGTCAGAGCGGCATTTTTTCCGAAAAAAACTGCGAAAATTATTGATTTTAGGGTTGACGAAATGGGGGTTTATGAATATAATTGAAATGATGTTTTCTGTCATACATGTAGTGAAATACTGCCTTGCAGGCAGTTATTGATTAGAATTTAAAGGAGGTGCCTTATCTTATGAAAATGACATTTCAGCCGAAAAAAAGATCCAGAGCTAAAGTTCACGGATTCAGAGCAAGAATGAGCACAAAAGGTGGAAGAAAAGTTTTAGCTGCAAGAAGATTAAAAGGAAGAAAAAAATTATCAGCATAAAACCAAAGGCCGCATAAAATTTATGTGGTCTTTTCTTCTATCTAAAGCTATTCAATGAAAAGAAAATTTAGACAAATCATGAAGGAAAGAATGGATTCATGAAATATTCGGAAAGCCTGAAAAAAAACAGAGATTTTCAGCTGGTTTATAAGCAGGGAACATCGTTTGCAAACCGATTTCTGGTCATGTATGTGAAGAAAAATCAGCTGGGACGGAACCGGATTGGAATTTCAGTAAGTAAAAAGGTGGGAAACAGCGTTGTGCGCCACCATCTGGCGAGACTGATCCGGGAGAGTTATCGTCTGCATGAAGAGGAATTTCAGTGTGGAATGGATGTAGTTGTGATCGCAAGAGTTAATGCAAAAAACTGTACGTATTTCGAGATAGAGGGAGCACTTTTGCATCTGGGAAAACTACATCATATATTAAAGGAAACAGAAAAATGAAGACGGTATTGATAAAAGGTATCCGGTTTTATCAGAAGTACCTGTCTCCTCTGAAGAGGGTGCACTGCCCTTATACGCCGACCTGCTCGCAGTACGGGCTGGAAGCGATTCAGAAATATGGTGCTTTCAAAGGAAGTCTGCTGGCATTATGGAGAATACTGAGATGTAACCCGTTTTCACACGGAGGTTACGACCCTGTGCCGTAGATAAATAAGGAGGAAAAGACGTTTTGGATATCGTACTGAGTAAGTCAACGTGGCCGATTATCGGGTGGGTATGCCAGATCCTCGGCTGGCTGATCAATGGAATTTATTTTTGCCTGGAAAAAATTGGAATTCCGAACATCGGTATTGCGATTATTCTGTATACGATTATCATTTATCTCGTTCTGACGCCGCTTCAGATCAAGCAGCAGAAGATGTCGAAGATGATGAGCGTAATGCAGCCGGATCTGCAGAGAATTGAAAAGAAATATCAGAACAAAAAAGACCAGGCTTCTCAGATGAAAAAATCTGAAGAAACCATGGCAGTTTATCAGAAATACGGTGTCTCCCCGACAGGAAGCTGCAGTACACTGCTGGTTCAGATGCCGATTCTGCTTGCACTGTACCAGGTTATCTATCATATTCCGGGATATATCGGAAGTGTCCGCAATGTATTCCAGGGACTGACAACACAGATGATGGGTGTATCAGGATATTCTGACATCCTGACACAGTTTATCACAGATAACCGTGTTACCATGTACAGTAAAGTAAGTGAAACATTAACCGAAAATAACCTTCTGGACATGTTTTATGTGCTGAAACCGTCCCAGTGGACGAAGCTGGCCGATATCAGCGAGTTCTCCGGTATTGCGGATACCATTACAAAAACCGCCGCGGAGTCCAAGCATATCAACATGTTCCTTGGATTTAATATCACACAGTCTCCGATGGATGTCATCCGCGAGGGTATGGCAAACGGATCTGCTCTTCTGATTGTAGGAGCAATTCTGGTGCCGGTTCTGGCATGGTTTACCCAGTGGCTGAACTACAAGCTGATGCCGCAGGCACCATCTTCCAACAACGGAAATAAGACAGCAAATTCCATGGAAAATTCCATGAAGACCATGAACACGGTAATGCCTGTTTTCTCCGCATTTATGTGTTTATCGTTCTCCATCGGTATTGGTATTTACTGGATTGCAGGTGCGCTTGTTCGAAGCGTACAGCAGGTTGTGATCAACCGTCATATGTCCTCGATTGACATGGATGAGGTGATCCGCAAAAATCAGGAAAAAGCGGCCAAGAAGAGAGAAAAAGCCGGCCTTCCGCCGCAGAAAATCACACAGGCTGCAACGCAGAGTGTGCGTAATATTCAGGTACAGGAGAACGAAGAGCCGTCTGCTGAGGAAAAAGAGGCAGCAAGAAAGGCTTCGACTGAGTATTACAACAGTAATCAGGAATACCGCGCCGGAAGCATCGCTGCGAAAGCAAACATGGTAAAACAGTTTGATGAAAAGAACAGCAAAAAGAAAAAATAGGGGGTAAATCTTTATGGAGTTTATCGAAGTATCCGCAAAAACAGTGGACGACGCTATTACAAAAGCCTGCATTGAGCTTCAGGCTGCCAGCGATAAACTGGAGATCCAGGTCATCAGCGAAGGCAGTTCCGGATTCTTTGGAATCGGAAGTAAACCGGCTGTGATTCGTGCCGCTGTAAAAGCCGCACCGGAAAAAGAACCGGAAGCACCCCAGAAACCAGAGAAAAAAGAGGCAGCTCCTGCACCGGTAAAGGAAGCGCCGAAAAAAGAAGCTGTAAAGAAAGAAACGGAAAGAAAATCTGCTCCGCGTCAGGCAGAAACTGCAAGACGCTCCGAGCCAAGAGAAGAGCGTGAAGTAGTTCAGAGAACAGACGAGGAAATCGCCCAGATCAAGGCAACGGCACTTGAGTTCTTAAGCGGTGTATTCAAAGCCATGGAGCTCCCGGTTGAGATCCAGATGGAGTATAATGCCGAGAACGGTTCTCTTGAAGTTGATTTTGCCGGTGAGGATATGGGTATCCTGATCGGAAAAAGAGGACAGACACTGGATTCCCTTCAGTATCTGACCAGCCTTGTGGTCAACAAAGAGCAGAAGGATTACGTTCGTGTCAAACTTGATACGGAGAACTACCGCAAACGCAGAAAAGAAACACTGGAAAATCTGGCAAGAAACATCGCTTACAAAGTGAAAAAGACCAGAAGACCGGTTTCTCTGGAGCCAATGAATCCTTACGAGAGAAGAATCATCCACTCTGCACTGCAGGGAAATAAATTCGTGGAGACCTACAGCGAGGGCAGCGAGCCATACCGCCACGTAGTTGTAGCGCCGAAACGATAAGAAAGCGTAAAAAATATGCAAAAAGACGGTACCTGTTGAAAATACGGGGTACCGTCTTTTCTGGTTTTCTGCTAAAATGGAACTATTCAGAGCCATGCGAAAGGAAAGAAAAAATGTGGATCTGAATACTGGGATCCCCAAAAAGAGAGGTTTTAGAAAGGACTGGAAACAATGGCAGGATTTCATTTGGATGATACAATTGCCGCAGTGTCCACAGCGATGGCGCCGGCGGGAATTGGTATTGTAAGAATCAGCGGAAACGATGCGTTCGAAGTGGCGGACCGCGTATTCCGTGCAAAAAAAGAAGGAAAAAAGCTTTCCGCGGTCAAATCCCATACGATTCATTATGGATGGATTACCGAAGGGGAGGAAGTGATTGATGAGGTCCTTGTCATGGTGATGAAAGGGCCGAAAACATATACGGGCGAGAATACCGTCGAGATCGACTGTCACGGCGGGGTGCTGGCGGTGAAAAAAGTGCTCGAGGCAGTCTTAAATGCCGGTGCGCGGGCGGCAGATCCGGGTGAGTTTACGAAACGGGCGTTTCTGAATGGAAGAATGGATCTGACGCAGGCCGAGGCGGTTATGGATGTCATCTCGGCAAAGAGTGCGTATGCCTTAAAAAGCTCCGAGAGCCAGCTGCGCGGAACGGTGAAAAAGGCGATCCGGGCAATTCGCGAGAAGCTGATTTATGAGATCGCGTTTATCGAGTCGGCGCTTGATGACCCGGAGCACATCAGTCTGGACGGATACCCGGAGCGGCTGGCCGTGGTTGTTGCGGAGCAGAAAAAGCAGGTTGAAAAGCTCCTGGCATCTGCGGATGAGGGTAAGATGATCCAGGAGGGCATCAAGACAGTTATTCTTGGAAAGCCGAATGCCGGAAAATCGTCGCTTTTGAATCTGCTGGCCGGAGAGGAAAAGGCGATTGTAACGGATATCGCCGGAACGACGCGCGATGTGCTCGAGGAAAATCTGGTGCTGAAGGGTATTTCCCTTCGGATTCTCGATACGGCGGGTATCCGCAAGACGGCGGACACGGTCGAGAAAATCGGCGTGGACCGTGCGCTCGAACACGCAAAAGATGCGGATCTGATCCTCTACGTGGTGGATGCGTCGGTGCCGCTCGATGAGAATGATGCGAAAATTATGGAGATCCTGAAAGGGCGCAAGGCGATTGTGCTGCTGAATAAATCAGATCTGACCGCGGTGATCGAAAAAGAGGAGATGGAGCAGAAGACAGGTGCTCCGGTCATCAGCATTTCGGCGCGGGAAGAGACGGGCATGGAAGAGCTGGAAGAGCAGATGAAAAAGATGTTCTTCCAAGGTGAAATTTCGTTCAACGATGAGGTTTACATCACGAATGCGCGCCATAAACAGGCGCTTCTGGAAGCAAAAAAGAGTCTGGAGCTGACGGCAGGCAGCATCGAAATGGGTATGCCGGAGGACTTCTTCTCGATTGACCTAATGAATGCGTATGAGGAACTTGGCTCGATCATCGGTGAAGCGGTAGGAGAGGACCTTGTGAATGAGATTTTCAGCAAGTTCTGTACAGGCAAATAATCACGAAACAGTTCGTAGAGTTTAGATAGAAAAGGACAGGAAAAATGGCAGTTTTAGAAGAAACAATTGATATTGCCGTCATCGGTGCGGGCCATGCGGGATGCGAGGCAGCACTTGCGGCAGCGCGGATGGGGCTGGAAACGGTTGTATTTACGGTAAGTGTCGACAGCATCGCGATGATGCCGTGCAATCCGAACATCGGAGGAACCTCGAAGGGACACCTCGTAAAAGAGATCGACGCGCTCGGTGGCGAGATGGGTAAAAATATTGATAAGACGTTTATTCAGTCGAAAATGCTGAATAAATCAAAGGGACCGGCGGTGCATTCGCTGCGTGCGCAGGCAGACAAGCGGGCGTACAGCCAGTCGATGCGCGAGGTTCTCGAAAACACCGATCATCTGACGATCCGCCAGATGGAGATTGCGGAGCTGATCGTGGAAGACGGCGTTCTGACGGGCGTAAAAGCCGTTTCCGGTGCAATTTACCACTGCAAGGCTGCAGTGCTCTGTACCGGTGTTTACCTGAATGCGCGGTGCATTTACGGTGATGTGAGCACGTATACGGGACCGAACGGTCTGCAGGCGGCAACGCATCTGACGGATTCCCTGAAAGCAAACGGCGTGGAGATGGTGCGCTTTAAGACCGGAACACCGGCGCGTATCGACAAGCGGAGCATCGACTTCTCCAAGATGGAAGAGCAGTTCGGCGATGAGCGGGTTGTGCCGTTCTCGTTCTCGACCGATCCGGAGAGTGTACAGATCGATCAGGAATCCTGCTGGCTGACGTATACGAACGAGGAGACGCACAAAATCATCCGCGAAAATCTCAGCCGGTCGCCGCTCTATTCCGGCATGATCGAGGGAACTGGTCCGCGGTACTGTCCTTCGATTGAGGATAAAGTCGTAAAATTTGCGGATAAAAACCGTCATCAGGTGTTCCTGGAGCCGGAGGGAAGATACACGAATGAGATGTACGTCGGCGGCATGTCGAGTTCACTGCCGGAGGATGTACAGATTGCGATGTATCACACCGTGCCGGGTCTGGAGCATGCGAAAATCGTGCGGAATGCGTATGCGATCGAGTACGACTGCATCAACCCGAGACAGCTTCTGCCGTCTCTGGAGTTCAAGGCGATCAAAAATCTGTTTTCCGGCGGCCAGTTTAACGGCAGTTCAGGATACGAGGAAGCTGCGGCACAGGGCCTGATCGCGGGCATCAATGCGGCGCTCCGCGTGCAGGGAAAAGAGGAGCTGGTGCTCGACCGTTCTGAGTCGTACATCGGTGTTCTGATCGATGACCTCGTAACGAAAGAGAACCACGAGCCGTACCGAATGATGACGAGCCGCGCGGAATATCGTCTGCTGCTCCGCCAGGACAATGCGGACCTGCGTCTGCGCAAATACGGATACCGCGTGGGACTGATCAGCGAGGAGCAGTATGCGGCGCTGAAACGGAAAGAACAGCAGATCCAGGAAGAGATTGAGCGTGTGGAGAACACGTATGTGGGAACGAGCTCGAATGTCAATGAACTGCTGGCAGAATATGGCTCGACGCTGCTTTCCGGCGGAAGCTCACTTGCAGAGCTGATCCGCCGGCCGGAGCTGAACTATAAAATGCTGGCAGAAGTAGATCCGAAAAGACCAAAGCTGCCGGAGGATGTGCAGGAGCAGGTCAACATCAACATCAAGTATGACGGCTACATCAAGCGCCAGATGAAGCAGGTGGAGCAGTTCAAGAAGATGGAAGAGAAGAAAATCCCGGAGAACATCAATTACGACGAGATCCAGAGCCTGCGCATCGAGGCGAAACAGAAGCTGAACCTGTACCGCCCGATCAACATCGGCCAGGCGTCACGTATTTCGGGCGTTTCCCCGGCGGATATTTCGGTTCTGCTGGTGTATCTGGGACATAAATAAATGACAGATATGCATGCCTGAATTACGTTCTTATGCAGCGAAGCAGCAAGTGCTTTCACGCTGTGTGAATCGTAACAAAAAGTGCAGCGGGCACTTGGAAGAATAGAGTAGAACGGAGAACAACATGAAAGAATACAATCTTGAAGGATTTGAGCGCGGCCTTTTTGAGCTTGGAATCAAACTTTCCGAGGAGCAGAAAACGCAGTTTCTGCAGTATTACGAGCTGCTGGTGGAGTGGAATTCGTTTATGAATCTGACGGCGATTACGGAGTTCGATCAGGTGATTACGAAGCATTTTCTCGACAGTCTGTCGCTGGTGAAGGTCTGTGATGTGGCACAGGCGGGACGCATTCTCGACGTGGGAACGGGAGCCGGTTTTCCGGGAATCCCGCTAAAAATTGCGTTTCCGGAGGTGGAAGTTGTATTGCTGGATTCACTGAATAAGAGGGTGAAATTCCTGAATGAGGTGATCGGACAGCTTGGCCTTTCGAAAATCACAGCGGTTCACGGAAGAGCTGAGGATTTCGCACGCCAGAAGGATTACCGGGAGCAGTTTGATCTCGTGGTATCACGCGCGGTGGCGAATTTAAGCTCGCTTTCGGAGTACTGTCTGCCGTATGTGAAAGTGGGCGGACGGTTTGTTTCGTATAAATCGGGCAAATTGAATGAGGAGCTTGCCGCAGCTCAAAAAGCGATTCATGTGCTCGGCGGCGAGGCGAAAGAGCCGGTTTATTTCCAGCTTACGGGAACCGAGGATGAGAGATCGTTTGTCTGCATCGAGAAGGGGAAGGCAACGCCGAAGAAGTATCCGAGAAAAGCGGGAACACCGGCGAAGGAGCCGATTCAGTAAAGAATAGATTTTTTGAGAAAGCTAAAAAAGAAACAAAAGTGTAAAAGGTGAAATCAGAAGAGATTGTTATGCCGAGTAAGTTGGCATAATAACCTCTTCTGATTTTTTATGTATATATACGATTAAATGTCTGGAAAATTACACTTTTGAGCAAAAAAACAATTCTCCTATTTGCAGTATTTTGCGCTGAATATTTTGTGAAAATATGATAATTGTTAAAAAAATTATATCAGTGTATGATGAGATAAATAGATCGATTGTGAAACGTAAAAGAAAATATGATAGGGGGGAATGGCATGAGGAAAATATTAAAAATATTTGTTTGCTTCATTGGAATTATGATATCAGCATCTACTGTATCGGCATCTAAACTTGAAATACTATCGGAATCTGAAGATTATGAAAAAATAGTTGAGCTGGCTGATGAAATTGTGTCTGTTACAAATGGAGGACCTGTTGAGGATCCGTTTGAGGAGGGAATCCGTGTATCGGATATTGATTTTGATAATGCATTAAAAGAGTATATTGATACGCCACTTTTGACCTCAGAACTTCTTTCTGTGTCCGAAGTAGAAAGCGCGTTAGAACAAAGCGATTATATTTGGATTATCCCGATTAGAGCATATGGACATTTGTATGAAGCATGTGCGGTAAGGGCAAATGGGGAAGATGGACAACCGATTGATCAATGGCACATAAGTGGAGCCAGAGGATATGAATTAGACGATACGCCGACCTATATAGAACAATTAAATATTTCACTTGCTGCAAACCCAGATATTGTATGGGACAATTATAAGTTTCGACTTGTTGGAGGAGTAGATCCGATTCGTTTTCCGGTCTGGATTACATTCACGGAAACGCAAATGGAGTATCTGATACCGGGACGTGAAGATGCTGCAGCGTGTCTTACAGACAGTTCGGAAATAGCGGAAGATAGACTTGATGGTGAAGAAGAATTCCATGCATATAGTTATGCTGCGGTTGTTGCCGCAGTTGCTGATTCGTCTTATATCGAAACTGACGATGCACAAGGAGGAACCAATATTGTCCTTGATGTTGCAAATCAGCCGGTGAAACATCAAAATAAGATGTTGGTAATTATTTTAGAAATTGGGATTCTGGCAGTTGGTATTATAGCTGGTTTGGCAATTAAAAGGAAACAAAGAAAGTGAAAGGGAAGCCCGGATGAAACATATCTAAAAACGAAAAGCTTGTAACGAAGAAACAGGTGCTATCTGAGAAAAAGAGACAGCACCTGTTTTTTATAGAAATTCCGGAAAATAATGCCAAAAATTCAGCACGGCAGAACGTGAATTACTGCGTTACAAATTTTTTATACACAGCAGCCCGGAATCAGAAATCCGATGTAGCTGATGAGGAACAGTACCAGCCAGATCGTTCCAGGCAGGAGTGTCAGATGGCAGGAGGCGCGCTTCCACTCGGCGGGAAGTTTCGCGGTGAGAGAAGATTAGCCGTCGTCGATCCAGATCATCAGAGGGACGAGCGCCGGCATCAGGTAGCGGCCCTGAGACTGGTAATCGCTGAAATACGTGTTGTACATGTCCATGAACAGCGTGATCAGGCAGGCGAGGAACAGCATCACAAAGAGGAGAAGCTGCGGCTTTTTGCGGAACCAGTGCGGAACCATGCCGAGGAACAAAAACACTAGGAATCCGAATGCCATCAGGGCGCCGTACAGCAGATAAAGCACCATCGGGAGATGGACGGTCATGTAGGAGAACGAGCCGATGAAGCTGCTGACGGTCGAGAACAGCCAGTTGGAGGTGCGGCCCTCCGGGGTCTGTAAATACGTCTGCTGGAAGCTCCAGCTTTCGGATGCCGGGGTCTGACGATTCTCTGGTTTGTATTCATCGGCTGCGTACAGCGATGCGGATTCATTCGAGGTGCGCATGCCGAGCAGATCGCCGTCGTGGATGACGGCATTGCGGATGAAGAACCAGCCGCCGATCAGGAAGGCGATAACGAAAACAGCCAGCGCTTTGACAAAAATTTCTTTTGCTGGTTTCCGGAAATGAATCATCAGCGCGAAGAACAGCAGAATGCTGCACAGCAGGTACGCGTAGGCGTTATAGTACGACAGCGCGCAGAGTCCGCAGCCTGCTCCCAGGCCGATACAGTCTTTTTTGCAGAATGCGCTTTTCATGCCGCGAATCCAGAAGTAGATGATCAGTGCGACCGTGAAAACGGCGAACGAATCGTTGTTCACATAGCAGGAGAGGAACACAAACTGCGGCAGAAAACCGACGAAAATACCGCCGAGCAGTGCGGATTCGCGCCGTTCAAAGAGCTCTTCGCCGATCAGAAACACAACGATCAGTGTGCCGGTGCCGGAAAGGACGCTGGTGAGGCGGGCGGCAGTTAAAAGAGCCGCTGCACTTTTCGTAAACAGCGATGTAATGGCCATAAACACGGAGCTGATGATCGCGGTCAGATACGGATACAGCGCATAGGAGAATCCCCACAGCGGGTGGCGTACCGCTTCCTCCATGCCGTTCGGCAATGCGTGGTGTGAGACGATGTATTCCGGAATCAGCATCCGCATCGCCTCGTCGGGGGCGTGTTCGGTTTTCAGGAAAATGGAAGTGCCGAAGCAGATGCAGAAAAAGCCGAAAATCAGCATATACTTGGCCCAGTAGTAGTCTTTTTTATTCATAGAGTCTCCTAAAATCTCCAGTCCCGGACGGGAAAAAGTCCGGCGTAATGTTTCGCGGCGGAACAAAAATGGAAAAGCGTCCGTCCGCGGATACGTTATAGTATACATGATTCTTATGGTAAAAGAAATTGATTTTTCGTCGAAAAACAAACAAATTGCTCCATGGCTTCACCGTTTTTTCACAAATTTTCCAGCAAATTATCACATTTTCAGAATAAGATAAAGTGTCTTTAGAAAATGAGAGCATCTCCGGCTCTTTTGCCAGAAAGGCCAGGCCGGAACTGCTTTAAGAAACAAGGAGGAAGGAACATTGATAGAGGTTAAAAACCTGGTGAAACGCTATGGCGACCACGTAGCTGTCAACAACCTGAGTTTTACCGTAGAAGAAGGCCAGATCTATGGTTTCCTTGGCCCAAACGGCGCCGGAAAATCAACGACCATGAACATCATCACCGGCTATCTGGCATCTACGGAGGGCGAAGTGCTGATCAACGGGCACAACATCCTGGAGGAGCCGGAGGAGGCAAAAAAATGCATCGGCTATCTGCCGGAGCTGCCGCCGGTCTACACGGACATGACCGTTCTGGAATATCTGAAATTCGTGGCGGAATTAAAGAAAATTCCAAAGGATCAGAGAAAGAAACAGATTCTTGAGGTCATGAATCTGGTGAAGATCACCGATATGCAGAACCGTCTGATCAAGAATCTGTCGAAAGGATACCGACAGAGGGTCGGACTGGCACAGGCAGTGCTCGGTTATCCGCCGATCATCATCCTCGATGAGCCGACGGTAGGCCTGGATCCCAAGCAGATCATTGAGATCCGCGACCTGATCAAATCACTGGGTAAAAAACATAACGTTATCTTAAGTTCCCACATCCTTTCCGAGGTCAGCGCCGTCTGCGATTACGTCATGATTATCGCAAAGGGACAGCTCGTTGCGAGTGATACCCCGGAAAACTTAAGTAAACTGATGCTTGGATCAAACACGGTTACATGTACCGTTCACGGAACGAGAAAGCAGCTGGTTCCGGCGCTTAATGCGCTCGATGCAAAAGAGATCCAATATGAAAATACGCCGAATGAGGAGCAGATTAAGGTAAAAATTACCACGGAAAAGGATAAGGATATCCGCGAGGAGCTGTTCTATGCACTGGCAAAGGCCAACTGCCCGATCCTCGAGCTGACTTCCTCCTCGATGTCTCTGGAAGACGTCTTCCTGGAGCTGACCGATGATTCCGGAAAGGCTGCAAGAAAGCTGAAAAAAGCAGAGAAAGAACAGCTGAAACAAAAAGAATGTGAAAAAGAATGTGAACCAGAAGCAGACAAAACGGCTGTCGGGGAAACGTCTGAAGAAAAAAGCACAGATGCAGCGGAATCAGCCGCTGAAACAAAACAGGAGGAGGGAGACGCACAATGACGGCGATTTATAAAAAAGAGTTAAAAAGCTATCTGACAAGCATGATCGGATATCTGTTTATGGCGTTTACTCTGGCGCTGTTCGGCCTGTATTTTACGGCCATCAACCTGCAGCAGGGTTACCCGGAGATCGGATACGCGCTGCAGAATTCCGCATTTATTCTGCTGATCGCAGTACCGGTTCTGACAATGCGTGTCCTGTCGGAGGAGCAGAAAAATAAGACGGATCAGCTGCTCCTTACCGCACCGGTAAAAATTTCCGATATTATCCTTGGAAAATATCTGGCACTTCTCACCATTTATGTGATTCCAGTGCTGATTATGTGCCTGTATCCGCTGCTTCTTGGAACCCACGGAACAGTTTCCTACGCTGTATCCTACACTTCGATCCTTGGCTATTTCCTGCTGGGAGCAGCCTATATTTCGGTCGGTGTGTTCGTTTCCTCCATCACCGAGAGCCAGGTCATCGCAGCCGTTGTCGGCTTTGTGATCCTGTTCCTGTGCTACGTGGAGAGCGGTATCGCAAACTTCTTCCCGGAAGGAGCCGGAAGCTCTTTCTTTGCTTTCTTTATCATCATTGCACTGGTATGCCTCTGGATCGGCAGTATGATTAAAAACCCGATCATTACAGGTGTGATTGCCGTGATCGGCGAAGGCGCGCTGACGGCAGTTTACTTTACAAAATCCACCCTTCTCGAGGGCAAAATCCAGGATCTGCTCGGTGTATTCAACATGGCAGGCCATATGGATAACTTTGTGAACGGTATTCTGGACATTGGCGGTGTTGTTTACTACCTGTCCGTCATTGCAATCTGCACTTTCCTTGCAATGCAGTCCCTGCAGAAGAAACGCTGGAATTAGGAGGTGGAGACGATGAGCAGCGAAAAGAAAGAAAAGAAACAGCATAAAATGAATTTTAATATTAAAGAAAAGCTGAAAAAGACGTTCTCCAAAGAACATCTGAAGGAAGTGTTTACCGGCGAGGAGCAGAAAAAGCATCTGAAACAGGGCTCTTATTCTTCGATTATGACGGTGATTGTTCTGGCTGTGATTGTGGTTATTAACCTGATTGTGGCGCAGATTCCGACCAGCAAAACACAGATTGACCTGAGTACGCAGAAAATGTATTCCATTACAGATGAGACGAAAACGGCATTAAAGGATCTCGATCAAGACGTTACCCTGTATTATATTGTGCAGAAGGGCAGTGAGGATGACACCATCGAGAAGCTGCTGGAGCACTACGATGAGCTTTCTGACCATATCAAAGTAGAGACAAAAGACCCGGATCTGTATCCGAAATTTACGAGTCAGTATACCGATCAGACGGTAGCTGCAAACAGTGTAATTGTCGTATGCGGCGATAAGAGCAAGGTGGTCAGCAACAGTGATATGTGGGAGACTTCCACAAACTATCAGACCTATCAGACACAGACAACCGGCTTTGACGGCGAGGGTCAGATTACCAGCGCCATCACGTATGTGACGAGTGAAAACAACCCGAAGGTTTACTGGGTAACCGGCCACGGCGAGGCTTCCGAGAGTGATCTCTCTACAAACTTTAGTGATGCCATTAACAAAAACAATGTGGAAATCAGTGATCTTGCCCTGATGACAGACGATATCCCGGAGGATGCCGAGGAGCTTGTGATCATGTCCCCGACCACCGATTTCTCCGAGGATGAGGCAAATAAAGTCATTACCTACCTGGAAAACGGCGGAAAGCTTCTGATGTTCACCAGCTATACCGGAACGGATATGCCGAATCTGGATTCCATTCTGGAAAATTACGGCGTGAAACGCTCCAGCGGAATTGTTGTGGAGACCGATTCCCAGCATTATTATCCGCAGATGCCGTATTATCTGCTGCCGAACATTCAGAGTGATGACATTACAACCGAAGTAAAGAGTAATTACATTCTGATGCCGGTTGCACAGGCAATTCAGAAGCTCGATTCTTATCGTGATACCATTACGATCAAGAGCCTTCTGACGACCACCGAGGACGCTTATATTGAAAATGACCCAGAGAACAGCACCTGGTCGAAGAGCGCGGACAGTGAGACGGGCGCATTTGACCTTGGCGTTTCCATCACAGAGACCGTAGATGATAAAGAGACACAGATTATTTATTTCTCGAGTGCATCGATGCTGAGCAGCCAGATTGACCAGGCAATCAGCGGTGCGAACTCGAAGCTTGCAGCGACTGCACTGACCTCCATGTGTGATGTGGAGCAGACCGTTGTTATTCCAAGCAAGAGCACAAGCTATACAAACCTGGTATTTACCCAGGGGGCAGTTAACACCTGGTCTATTATTACCATTGCGGGAATTCCGCTGGTACTTGTTGTGATTGGCGTGATGATCTGGATGAAGAGGAGAAAACAGTGATGAAGAAAAAAGGAAAGATGGCGGCCTGCCTGATCCTTTTGGTACTGCTTCTTGCCGTACTGGTGGTGCTGACGAAGAAAAACAGCACCGCCGATGCGGACAGCGGCAGTTCGAATTCTGGTGCAGACGCCGAAAAAGTGGTTGATTTTTCAAAAGATGATGTAACAGCGCTTTCGTTCCAGATCAACGGAGAGACGGTGTCCTTTACGAAAACAGCAGGAGACGATGATACCGATATCTGGACATACGATCAGGAGGATGGATTCCCACTGGATGAGGGCAAGATAACGAACGTTTTAAGCTCTCTTAGCAGCATGACAGCAGAAAGAGTCATTGAAGGCGATGAAATCGATTCTATGGCCGATTTTGGGCTCGAGACGCCGTCTCAGGAGGTTGTAGTGACTGCGGGAGACGAGAAAACGACGATTCATGTCGGAGATAAGAACAGCTCGAGCAGATACTATATTTATCTGAACGATGATACGAGTAAGGTTTATCTGGTAAGCACATCGCTTGGAACGATGTTCCCGTCCGATATGATGGAGTGGGCGACAACGGAATCCATGCCATCTGTGACGGCGGAAAACATTACAAAGCTGCAGGTGGAGGGTGAGAACGGATATACGCTGACAAAAGAAGTAAGCGCTGCTGATTCGGCACTCCAGACGGATGAATGGCAGGTTGTGGACGCAGATGGAGCGGCACATGGCGGTGATGCGGATTCGATCGGCACCATGACAAGTGCAGTGGCATCTCTTAGCTTTGGAGATCTTGTTACGTACAACGCATCGGATCTTTCCCAGTACGGACTGGATCAGCCAAAGACGACGATTCGCGTGCATTACACGGAAGAGCAGGAGGTTGAGGCTGACGATACAACAACGGCAGATACTTCTTCGGATTCCACAACAGATTCTGCATCAAGCGACAGCACTGCAACGAGCTCTTCTTCCGAAACGACAACCGTTACGGTGGAGAAAGATCTGGTATTGTATGTCGGCAATGCAAATGAGGACGGCGGTTCTTATTACGTGAAGCTGGACGGCTCGAATGAAGTTCATCTGATGACGGCTTCGAACGTTGAAACCTTCACCGGAAAGAAGGCATCTGATTTTTGGAACATGTATATCGGCATGGAAAATGTATCGGATCTGACGAGTCTTGATATTACGTATAACGGCGAGACGAAGACGTATGTACGCCATGTGGAAGAGAAAAAGGATGACGACAGCGATTCCACAACACAGGAAATCAGTTACACCTGCGGCGATGAAACGATTGATAAATCAACGTTTACCACATTCTATTCTTCACTCATTGGCCTGAAGGCGCAGACGAAGGATGAGAGCCTCGTACAGGCCAAGGATGCCGAGTTTACCGCTGTCTTCCATATGACAGACGGCGACCTGACATTCGCTTACAGCCCGTATGATTCGAGCTTCTATTACACGGTAGATGAGGACGGAGTGCCGTCTCTTGTGAATAAAAATAACGTGAAGACCATGCTGGAAAATTACGGGAAACTGCTTGCGGCAAAGACGGAAGATGACAGTTCTTCAGACAGCACGTCAGAATCAGCGGAATAAAGAGTCATTAAAATCTGGTTAAAATTGAAAACGGAGGATTTACTGAGAGTGAAAAAATCAGTAAATCCTCCGTTTTTTTTGTCTCATTTTTTCGCTCGAGGCCGGGAGCAGAAGGGGGTATTACTGTACCGGTGCGAAGAAGATCTGGATCTGGTCTAAGAGGGCCTGTGGGGCCTCCATCTGCGGCATGTGCTTTGTTTTTGGCAGGATCTGGGTTTCGATGGAAGTGTTGAGCGCTGTGTACAGCGCAAAGGTTTCTGCGATGCCCGGTTCCTCCTCACCGCCGATGAGGAACATGCTGTTGTCGATGTGTTTTAAGGCGTGGCCGATGTTGAGGTTCACGTAATTGCCCGCAAGGCTTGCAAAAAGGTACTTTCCGGCGCTGTTCTGGAGGTGTGCGGACTCGTAGAAGGCGTCTACGTCCTCCGGTGAGCGGTGAAATGGGTTGTGATAATAGCTCTCGGTGAATAAAAGCTCGATGTTGGAGCGGCCGGTGAGCGTGTGGTACAGCAGCGTGCCGACAAGCGGGAGCTCAATCATGCGTTTCAGGAAGCGGCTGCGTTTATCCGGAATTTTGTTGAGCTTGGCAAGGTCGGTCGGGTTGATCATCATGATTCGGCCGAAGCATTTCGGGGCTGTATTGCAGGCGGTTACGACGAAAGAACCGGATAAACCGGATGCAATTACGTCGGTTGGACATCCGATGACCTGCTTGATGAAGGTGACGATGAGCTGTACGTATAAAAAGTTTGTGTACGTGATCGCCGGCTTGTCGGAACGGCCGCAGCCGAGAAGATCGAGTGTGTAGACGGTGTGATCCTTTGCGAGAGTATCCTCAATATACTGCCATTCGCGGCCGCTGGAGGCACAATGTAAGTCATGAAGTAAGAGCATCGGGGTTCCGGTGCCTTTTTTTGTGTAAAAAATATCGCCGAACTGCCAGGAAAAGATCTCTTTTTCAGCCGAGGCGAGCAGGTTTTTCCGTACGGCGGCGGTATCGAGCGTTTTATTCAGAAAGTAAATCGCTGCGCCGGACATCGTGGTGAGGACACTCAAGGTGATCAGTTTTTTGCTGTGTTTCATATGATAAAACTCCTTTCAGGGGTCTCCCGGAGGGGAGGAATCGGTTCGAAACGTTGTGTTGAGCTTATTATAAGCGAAAAAAGGGAAAGATACAATGCAAAAATTAAGGGAAAAATGAGAAAAAGAGACGAAAATAAGACGCAATTTGACGAAAAGCGTAGACAATTCCAGGAGAACTACGTTATGTCAACTACTGGCGAATGGCATATTTAAATAGTTTACATAACTGCAAAAAACAGAGAAAAAATGATGCAATAATACACATAAAAGCATGAAAACGGCACTATGGGATAAAATCCTTCCAGATTGGTAAAAATCCATGAAAAAATGGTCCCAAAATGCGTTTAGTAAATGGTTTGGAAAATCCGAAAAAACGAATGTAAAAGTTCAATTCATACGAAAATATAAAAATATAATTAAATAATTTAATAAAAGAAAGAAAACAGAGACGAAAAACCGCGTGAAACGCGCGAAAATACAGGAAAAATGTAGAAAAGACGGAGAAAATCAAAAATAAAATAGAAAATACGATTGTTTTAAAAATAAGAGAGGTGAAAAATGAGAGTGATTTTCGAAAAGCTGGGAAGCAAATCGCTTCTCACTGATCGCCGAAGACCGAAAATCGTAAAAAACGATGTTTCACGTGAAACATTTTGAGAGACGTGAAACGTGAAAAATGAGACGGGGAAAGTGACATAAGTAGAAACGAAAAAATGAAGGACGATCTAAAAAAATGGCAAAAAGAGGGTGTAAAACGATGGAAGAGGCGGAAAAAGCAAAAAAGATAAAAATGAGTTGAGAAAAGGCAAAAAACGACTGAAAAGGGGAAAATGTAGTATAGACATGGGCGAAAAGAATAAAAACGGGAGGGAGAGGCAGTGAAAGGCAGTGAAAGGCAAGAAAATGGTGTGAAATGGCGATGAGGGATAAAAAACGGAGAGAAGAAATAAAAAATGTTGATAAAAGAGAAAAAGTGAGATTGTTTACAAAAAAAGAGAAAGGTAAGCCAGAAAGATGGAAAAGAGGATAAAAGACGTGGGAGCGAGAGAAAAATATTAAAACCATAAAAACAGAAAAATTATAGTGAAATCAAATAAATCGATAAAAAACAGAAAATGTGCAGCTTGGCCTGTAAAATAAAAAAATCAAAGAAAAACCGCCCGAAAAGAGAAAAACTGGAGAAAAAATGAAAAAGAGGATGTCTCACGGATTATGCCTCTTACTGATGAAAATAAAGAGAAAAATGCTGAAAATTTGAAAAAAGCGAGGAAGAACGATGAAAAAACAGAGCCCTGGTGAATAAAAATACATTTTATATACAAAAGAGACATTTACGATCACCGAACAACCATAAACAGTTTTAATTCCTGATCTATGCATCAATAATATCCTGATAAGTTGATTTTTTCTTCCTAATCACCTGAGATTTCCTTGAAAAAGAGCATCACACGATTAAAATAACGTTTCCAGTATATTTATACCTCAAAAACGTCAAAAATTAAAATGTTTCACGTGAAACATTTTATAAAAACTGTGTGAAACAGAAAAAAATGTTCTGACATTGCAGAATTACTTGGAAACCATCAAAAAATGCAAAATCATCGCTGAAAAAATTCCAAAAAACCTTTAAACAGCGTAAAAATCGAGAAAAATTATTGTAAAACAGTGCTTTTCAAAATGTTTCACGTGAAACATCGCCAAAAATCTCCAATTTTCTTATGTTTCAAACCGCCTAATCATGCAAAAATGCAGAAAATGTTTCACGTGAAACATTTCCAGTAGTAAAATCCGGCGTAGTATGATAAAATATCTTTGTCCCAAATTGGGGCAATTTTGAGATAGAATCTGAAGAATTCCTCAGATAGACTGGCATAGAAAAGGAGATTTTTCCTATCTATATGCCAAAACACCTGCCGCATGAATCATTTTTTTGAAAGAAGTGCCGGCAGGTCATTTCCTGTAAAAAGGAAAAACTGCAAATGGAAAACAAAAAGATGAAAGGAGGCAATACATATTTTGGGAAGAACAATTGCAATTGCAAACCAGAAAGGCGGCGTAGGTAAATCTACCACCGCAATTAACCTTTCTTCCTGTTTAGGAGAAATGGGACAAAAAGTTCTGACCATTGATATGGACCCGCAGGGAAATACCACCAGCGGAATGGGAGTAGAGAAAAATGAAGTGGAAAATACCATCTATGAGCTGCTTCTTGGAGAGTCAAAACTGGAGGACTGCATCATTCCTCTGAATTTTGACAATCTTTCCCTTATCCCTTCCAATGTCAATCTGGCCGGAGCGGAGATCGAGCTGATCGGGGTGGAAGACAAAGAATTCATCCTGAAAAACGCAATTGATCAGGTCCGCGATCAGTACGACTTCATTATTATTGACTGTCCGCCATCCTTAAATATGCTGACAATCAACGCGATGACCACCGCGGACACCGTTCTGGTGCCGATTCAGTGTGAATATTACGCACTGGAGGGCTTATCCCAGCTTATGCACACGATTGAGCTGGTGCAGGAGCGTCTGAATCCGGAACTGGAGATGGAAGGCGTTGTCTTTACCATGTACGATGCGAGAACGAATCTTTCTCTGCAGGTAGTAGAAAACGTAAAAGACAGCCTGGATCAGAATATCTACAAAACCATTATTCCGAGAAATGTCCGCCTTGCGGAGGCACCGAGCTACGGTATGCCGATCAACTATTACGACAAGCGGTCCACCGGTGCAGAGAGCTACCGTCTCCTGGCAGACGAAGTGATTCACAGGGGGGATGAAGAGTAATGGCAGCGAGAAGAGGAGGCTTAGGCAAGGGCCTGGATTCCCTGATTTCACCGGGACATTCGGCCAAAGCAGAAGCAAAAGAAAAACCGGCAAAACCGGAGGTCAAAGTAGTCGAGAAGGTTGTTGAAAAAGTTGTCGAAAAACCAGTCGAGATGAAACTGAAAATCTCCGAAATTGAACCGAACCGCGAACAGCCGCGAAAATCCTTTGACGAGGACGGCCTGATCGAACTTTCGGAATCCATCAAACAGTTCGGAGTTCTGCAGCCGATTTTGGTGCAGAAAAAAGATGATTATTATGAGATCATCGCAGGGGAACGGAGATGGAGGGCTGCAAAGCTTGCCGGAATCAAAGAAGTACCGGTCATCATCAAAGATTTTACCGAGCAGGAAGTTGTCGAGATTTCCCTGATTGAAAATATTCAGAGAGAATCCCTGAACCCGATTGAGGAGGCACACGCATACAAACGCCTGATGGAAGAGTTCCATCTCCGCCAGGATGAAATCGCAGAGCGCGTTTCCAAGAGCAGAACGGCGGGTACAAACTCGATGCGTCTCCTGAAACTGGACGACAGGGTACAGCAGATGGTTGTCGATGAAATGCTGACAACCGGTCATGTGCGTACGCTGCTGGCGCTGGAGAATAAAGAGCTCCAGTACAATACGGCAATGAAAATCTTCGATGAAAAGCTCAGTGTCCGTGAGACCGAGCGCCTGGTCAAAGAGATCCTGAATCCGAAGGTGAAGAAAGAAAAGAAAGTCAATCTGGAAGAGGAAGCCATCTACGAAGGTCTGGAAGAGAAAATTAAGAGCATCATTGGTACGAAGGTTTCCATTCACCGCGGGGCAAAGCACAAAGGAAAGATCGAGATCGAGTATTATTCCCAGGAAGAGCTCGAGAGAATCATGGATCTGTTTGAATCAATACAGTAAGAGGTAGAATAATGAGCGATTTATTTAGTAAGGTAGGAATTGACCTTGGCGTTGTTGTACTTCTTCTGATTGTACTGATTATCGTGATGATGATTATGACGGTCAGCATGTCGCTGCGTCTGAGCAGACTGAACCAGAAGTACAGAAGCTTTATGAAGGGAAAAGACGCCCAGTCACTCGAAAAGCTGTTTCATCAGCGGTTCAAGGAAATTGACAAACTGAACAAGCAGAATGAGCTGACGAAAAAAAATCTTGCGGATCTGAAAAAGATCCAGGGCATGACGCTGAACAAATACGGAATCGTAAAATATGATGCGTTTGACGATGTGGGCGGAAAGATGAGTTTTGCGCTGGCAATGCTCGACAAAGAAAACACAGGTTTTATCCTGAATGCAATCCACAGCCGTGACAACTGTTTTTTATATCTGAAAGAGATCGTAAAAGGCGAGTCCTATATCATGCTGAGCGCCGAGGAAATCGACGCGCTGCGCCAGGCAATTACGATGAATTCGATCGATCTGATGTAAAAGCGGACCGCAGAAAAACAGCATGAAAGAACGCTTGAAAAAATGCATATACTGTTATATGATGGTACTGGAACGCGCCAAACCCGCATAAATGCTGGAAAAACGGCAGTGGTTCCGGGCTGGAAAGAACAAAAAGAATCCCGCCAAAATGAGGGGATAAGATCTACTAGGAGGAAATTATGTTAGACATTAAGTTTTTAAGAGAAAACCCGGAAGTTGTAAAACAGAATATCCGAAATAAATTCCAGGATCAGAAACTGGAGCTGGTTGATAAAGTCATCGAGCTGGATAAAGAAAACCGTGACATCAAACAGGAAGTAGAAGCACTTCGTGCAAAAAGAAACAAAATCTCCAAACAGATCGGCGCACTGATGGGCCAGGGCAAGAGAGAAGAGGCTGAGGAAGTAAAGAAACAGGTAGCTGTTGACGGTTCCCGCATCGAGGCTCTTTCTGCAAGAGAAAAAGAAGTAGAAGAAGAAATCAAGAAGATCATGATGGTGATCCCGAACATCATCGATCCTTCCGTACCGATCGGAAAAGATGACAGCGAGAACGTAGAAGCAGAGCGCTTCGGCGAGCCGGTTGTACCGGATTTTGAAATCCCGTATCACACCGACATTATGGAGTCCTTCGACGGAATCGATCTGGATGCAGCAAGAGAAGTTGCAGGAAACGGATTCTATTATCTGATGGGCGACATTGCACGCCTCCACTCTGCCATCCTTTCTTATGCAAGAGATTTCATGATCGACCGCGGATTTACCTACTGCGTACCGCCTTTCATGATCCACGGCAACGTCGTAAACGGTGTTATGAGCTTCGCTGAGATGGAGTCCATGATGTACAAAATCGAGGGCGAGGATCTGTACCTGATCGGAACCAGCGAGCACTCCATGATCGGTAAATTCATCGACAGCATCATCCCGGAGGAGAAACTGCCTCTGACCCTGACCAGCTACTCTCCGTGCTTCCGTAAAGAAAAAGGAGCACACGGCATCGAGGAGCGTGGTGTTTATCGTATCCATCAGTTCGAGAAACAGGAGATGGTTGTTGTCTGCAAACCGGAAGACAGCATGATGTGGTATGACAAACTGTGGAAGAACACCGTAGACCTGTTCCGTTCCATGGATATCCCGGTTCGTACTCTGGAGTGCTGCTCCGGTGACCTGGCTGACCTGAAAGTAAAATCTGTCGATGTTGAGGCATGGTCTCCGCGTCAGAAGAAATACTTCGAGGTAGGAAGCTGCTCCAACCTTGGTGATGCACAGGCAAGACGTCTGAAAATCCGTGTCAACGGCGAGGACGGAAAGAAATACCTGGCACATACCCTGAACAACACCGTAGTTGCTCCGCCGCGTATGCTGATCGCATTCCTGGAGAACAATCTGAATGCAGACGGAACCGTAAGCATTCCGGAAGTTCTTCGTATGTACATGGGCGGAAAAGAGAAACTGGTTCCGAAACACTAATCGCATAAGAAATACAAAGGAATGAGAGGAGGTGTTCTTATGCACGCTTACCTGAAAACCATTGGATTTTCAAAGATCAAGACGACGAAGGAACTCCAGGAGATTCTTCGTGATGTAGTAGAAAACTACGACCGTAAAAAGATTGTGGAAACAGAAGAACACCACCTTTTTGCTGAATTTTCGAAAGAATATGCATATGACTGTGGTATCACAGTCTGTGGGGAAATTGATGAGAACAACCGTTTCCAGATGGAATATTATTATCCCTATTTCGAGGGCGGGCAGATCAGCTCCTACGAGGAGGTATCGGTGGAGCGCCACGTCGATAAGGAATCGTTTGCAGGCGCCTGCGACGATATGCGGCTTGGCATCACGATGATCTTTTATCTGACGCATGCAGCGGAATATCTTGAGATGAAACAGAAAAATGCGCTGCAGCCGCTTCCGCTCCCGCTTTCTGTCTCCGGTCTTGCAGCGGAAGGAACAATTCTGCTTCCGATCCAGAAAGACCCGGAACAGGTCGAGAAGGAGCGCCGCAGCACGCAGCAGAAGAATTCACTGATCTCGGCTGCCAGAAACGGGGATGAGGATGCGATGGAAAGTCTCACCATGGATGATATTGACACATATGCCATGATTTCCCAGCGTCTGACGAAGGAAGATGTCTTTTCTATTGTAGATAGCTTTTTTATGCCGAGCGGTCTCGAATGTGACCAGTACAGCGTGATGGGTGAAATTACGGAGATGAATACAACGAAGAACGCGGTAACGGGCGAGCGGGTGTATGAGCTCGGCCTCGTCTGCAACGATGTGCCGATAGACATCTGTATCAACGAAAAGGATTTATTTGGAGTACCGGAAGTGGGAAGACGTTTCAAAGGCCAGATCTGGCTGCAGGGAATGCTGGAACATCTGTAAGGGAAAAATAAAAAGAGCGAGGACGGAAAAAGAGAAAATTCAGTCCTCGTTCTTTTTTTGCAGATTTTTATAACGATAAACGGATGTTTACTGGTTCTGCACCAGATTCAGATGCTTACGCACCCGCTCGATCAGCATTTCAAGAGCAACGGTGTTCTGTCCGCCCTCCGGGATGATCACGTCGGCACGGCGCTTGCTCGGCTCTACGAACTGCTCGTGCATCGGTTTTACGGTCGTCAGGTACTGCGTTACAACGCTGTCCAGGGAACGGCCGCGCTCTTTTACATCGCGCAGGATCCGGCGGAGAATCCGCACGTCCGCATCGGTATCGACAAAGACTTTGATGTCCATCAGATCGCAGAGATCCTTCTCAACGAAGAGGAGAATGCCCTCGAGCACGATAACCGGGGCAGGATGGACCAGAATCGTTTTATCCGAGCGGTTATGCATGGCATAATCGTAAACCGGCATCTCGATGGATGTTCCGGCTTTCAGCTCGAGAATGTGCTGGCATAACAGGTCGGTATCAAAGGCATCGGGATGATCGTAATTTAATTTGGCACGCTCCTCAAAAGGAATATCGTCATGGCGTTTGTAATAGTTGTCATGGCGCAGAATGCTCACTTCATCGCGTCCAAAACTTTCTACCAGCTTATCTGCCAGTGTCGTTTTTCCACTGCCGGTTCCTCCGGCAATTCCTATCAGTATCGTATCCATAAGAAACTCCTTTTTATCCGATGATAGCCAGTGTTGCGCTTGTTCCGAGACGGCTTGCGCCGGCATCTACCATAGCCTGTGCCTCGTCTGCGTTGTGGATTCCGCCGGAAGCTTTTACGCCCATATCCGGGCCTACGGTCTTTCTCATCAGGACAACATCAGCCGCTTTTGCACCGCCGGTAGAAAATCCGGTGGAGGTTTTTACGAAGTCAGCGCCGGCTTCTTTTGCGAGCTCGCACGCTGTTACTTTCTCTTCATCGGTTAAAAGGCAGGTCTCGATGATGACTTTCAGAACGATGTCCTTGCCGCATACTTCTTTTAAGGTCTGGATATCGGAGCGTACGAAGTCGTATTTGCCGTCTTTGAGGGCTCCGACGTTGATGACCATATCAACCTCCTGTGCACCGTCTTCGATGGCCGCACAGGTCTCAAACGCTTTTACACGGGTATCGGACATGCCCAGAGGGAAGCCGACAACGGTGCAGACTTTGACGTCAGATCCTTTGAGCTTTTCAGCAACGAATTTGGTGTAGTACTGGTTGACGCAGACAGAAGCAAAATCATGTGCAAGTGCCTCGTCGCAGATCTTTGCAACCTGTGCTTCGGTTGCGTCTGCTTTTAAGATAGTGTGGTCAAATAATTTGGTGTTCAGCATAATTTTTTCCTTTCTTTGATGAAAAATAAATCAGAATGATAGAGAAAAGGCAGAGCCGAAAAAACACAGTTCGGATTTAACGGCTCTGCCTTTAAAAATTGTAACTATTCAGAGCCACATCTCGATTCCGCTGCGCTGCATCTCGATGTGGCTGCTCGCCATATGAAATTCCAGAAAAAACCGCTCATTCATGCAAGCATGATTCGCAATTTTTTCTTCCATTTCACATGGCTCTGAATAGTTACATATTATCTTGCGCCCTTATCGTATGGAATACCTTCGGCTTTCGGAGCCTGGGAATTCTTGGATGTGAAGGCGAGAATAATCATGGATGCGATAAACGGCATCATGTTGTAAATGTTCTTGGACAGTCCCAGATGGGAGAGGACGGTGGAGTCCGCAATGTTTGCCAGGGAACGGAATACCGCAAAGAATACGGCTGCTCCGGCAATGTGGAACGGTTTCCACTGACCGAAGATCATAACAGCGAGGGCAAGGAATCCGGCACCGGCTACGCCGACTTCGAAGTTCCAGGTGGTAACGGACGGAACGATGTAGGCAAATCCGCCGATACCGCCGAGTGCACCGGAGATGATAACACCGGTGTATCTCCACTGGTATACGTTGATACCAACAGAGTCGGCTGCCTGTGGATGCTCACCGCAGGCACGCAGGCGCAGTCCCCATTTCGTTTTGAAGAGGAACACGTAGCTGCAGATCAGAAGGATGATGCCGATGAACAGGAAGATGTTCACGGTAAATGGTCCGATCTTGTAAATGAAAGCGGCGTTGGTGTAGTTCAGCTTTGCGGAAGCTGCACCGTTTCCGGCATCCGAGCCGTTGTTGAATGCTTTTACCAGGACGATGGCAATGGCAGTAGCCAGCATGTTCAGCGCGGTTCCGCCGATCGTCTGGTCTGCTTTCAGTGTGATGGCGGAGAAGCCAAGCAGCAGAGAGTAGATCATACCGGATACGGCGCTCGCCAGAATGGAAAGTGCCACAAGTGCAGGAGCCGGGAGGTCCGGGAACAGAACCAGGACGAAGACACCGGCAAGGCCGCCGATCGCCATGATTCCTTCCAGCGCGATGTTGATGACACCGCTTCGCTCGGAGAACATACCGCCCATCGCAACGAGCATCAGAACAACGGCGTACAGTAAGGTAAATTTAATTAAAAGGAACATTATTTCTTCTCCTCCTTTCCGTTGTCTGCATTGGCATTTGCTTTCTGCTCTTTTTTGCTCTTGAACAGGTTTGCAACGATGCCCTTGAACAGGGTAACGAATGCGCAAAGGTAAATGATAACGGCAACGATCAGGTCCGCGATCTCCGGCTGATAATATTTCGTAGGCAGGTAAGCACCGCCGACCGAAATATGAGCAACGAAGAGAGCAGCGAAGATAACGCCGATCGGGTTGCTAAGTGCAAGAAGCGCAACCGGGATACCATTAAATCCGATGGCCGGGAGTGCTGTCGATACCTGCGGGTTCCACTCGGATGCACCGGAGAGGAAGTAGAGGCCTGCACCGATTCCGGCAAGCGCACCTGCGATGGTCATGGAGAGAACAACGTTTCTCTTCTCGTTGATGCCGGCGTATTTGGCAGCATCCTTATTGAATCCGCAGGCTTTCAGCTCATAGCCGAAGGTTGTTTTGTTCAGAACGATGTAGATGATGACCGCAATGGCAATCGCAATGAAAATCGCAATCGTTGTGGAACTGGTACGGAAAATGGAGTTCATGCCGCAGTCCGGAATCAGGGATTTCGGAGAAGCGGAGCTTAATTTGTAAGTACGTGTGGTCTTCTGATCATACATGCCCGGGATGGTGTTGTACATCAGCTCATTGACAAGATAAAGACCAATCCAGTTGAACATGATGGAAGTAATAACTTCATTTACGTTGAAGTATGCTTTGAAGATACCAGGAACTGCTCCCCAGATGGCTCCGCAGACCATAGCAGCCAGAAGGCATACATACCATGGCATGTGGAGGATGATGGCAAAATACAGGGCACCGAAGACACCGACGGTGTACTGTCCGGCAGCACCGATGTTGAACAGACCTGTTTTAAAAGCAAATGCAACCGAAAGTCCGGTCATAATCAGGGGAGCGGACTGAGCGATTTCACTTCCGATTCCTTTCGGCTTTAAGTAAAAGCCGCCTTTGATGATTCGTGTAAATCCATCCACTGCGTTCTCCGCGTTGATGCAGTATAAAATGATAAATCCCACAAGAAGACCGATCACAATACATACAAGAGAAGCGACAATGGACAGAAGAGCGTTTTTCGTTTTTTCGTTCATGCTTTTCTTACCTCTCTTTTATACTTCTTCGGGAACCGGATCCCGTTTTGCACCTGCCATGTAGAGACCGAGTTCTTCGACAGAAACGGTTTTCGGATCCAGCTGGCCGACCAGCTCTCCTTCGTACATAACAAGAATACGGTCGGAAACATCCATAACCTCATCCAGTTCCAGAGAAACCAGAAGAACGGCTTTTCCCTTGTCGCGCTGTGCAACGAGCTGGCTGTGAATGTATTCGATGGCTCCGACATCAAGACCACGGGTAGGCTGTACCGCAACGAGAAGATCAGGATCTTTGTCGATCTCACGCGCGATGATCGCTTTCTGCTGGTTTCCGCCGGACATGCTGCGGGTGATGGTCACAGGACCCTGGCCGCTGCGGACATCGTACTGCTCGATCAGGCGCTCGGCATATTCGCGCACGGCTTTTGATTTGATAAAGCCGAAGGATTCAAATTCCGGCTGCCAGTAACGCTGCAGCACCATGTTCTGCTCGATGGAGTAATCCAGCACGAGGCCGTGTTTATGGCGGTCCTCCGGGATGTGGCTCATGCCCATCTTGGAGCGGTCGCGGATGGAAGCTTTCGTGATGTCCTGTCCGTTGAACAGAATTTTACCGCCGGATACTTTTTCCAGTCCCGTGAGGCCCTGAACGAACTCGGACTGGCCGTTTCCATCGATACCTGCGATGCAGACAATCTCGCCTTTTCTTACATTAAAGGAAACATCTTTGACGGCGTTGTTTCCGTGCACCTTGCTCGGTACGGTCATGTGCTCTACTTTCAGAACGGTGTCGCCCGGTTTTGACGGCTTTTTGTTGACGGAGAAGCTGACGTTTCTTCCGACCATCATGCGGGAGAGCTCTTCTTTGGAAGTTTCGCTGATGTTGACGGTTCCGATGTATTTTCCTTTGCGGAGAATCGTACAGCGGTCGGCAACTTCCATGATCTCGTTGAGTTTATGGGTGATGAAGAGGATGGATTTTCCTTCTTTTGCGAGGTTCTTCATGATCTTCATCAGCTCGTCGATTTCCTGCGGCGTCAGAACCGCGGTCGGCTCGTCGAAGATCAGGACTTCGTTGTCACGGTAGAGCATTTTCAGAATTTCGGTACGCTGCTGCATGCCGACGGTGATATCCGAGATCAGAGCGTCCGGATCGACCATCAGACCGTATTTCTCGCTCAGTTCCATGACTTTTGCACGGGCATTCTTTTTCTCGAGGAAAAGGCCTTTGGTCGGCTCTACGCCGAGGATGATGTTGTCGAGAACCGAGAAACATTCGACCAGCTTAAAGTGCTGGTGCACCATACCGATGTTGAGATCATTGGCGTCGTTCGGCGTGTTGATATGGACTTCCTGCCCATTCTTCTTGATGATTCCGGAGGTAGGCTGATACAGACCAAAAAGAATACTCATCAGGGTTGATTTTCCTGCACCGTTTTCTCCAAGCAGAGCATGGATTTCTCCTTTTTTGAGCTGTAACGTAATGTTGTCGTTCGCCTTGATACCCGGGAATTCTTTGGTGATGTTCAACATCTCAATAATGTACTCATTTTCCATATACATATTCCCTTTCAAGCGTGGTTTTGCAGGACTGCCGAAGGCATGGAAAACAGGGCAGAACTGCGGGCTTTCATTATGTCTAGTATAGCATTTTGTGTGACAGAAAAAAAGGGGAAGAGAAATAATATTCTCTTCCCCAAAAGGCATATTGTTACAGAAACAGTATGCACATTAGCTGATGTAATCAACGGTTACGTGAGAACCTACTTCCGGCTGATTTTCTGTATCGCTGGAGATTTCGATGGAACCATCGCGGATACCAGCCAGTACAGTTTCATACTGATCCTGTGTGAAGGTTGTGAATCCCCAGGATTCGGAATCGGTAGGAAGGCCGATGTAATCTCCGTCTTTCAGTCCAAGCTGCTGAGCAGTTCCGCCAAGTTCAGAGAAGTTTCCGTTGAAGTAGGAATCCAGAGCGTTGTTGATGGCGCTTGGAAGACCTTTCATAGCGGAAGTCAGGCAGCGCTCGCCGATTTTGGAACGCTGGTCAACGTCTACACCAATAACTTTTCCGTCGTGTGTCTCAGCTGCATCCAGAGCAGATGTCCAGATACCGCCGCCGCAGGCGAATACAACCTGTGTTCCGTCTGCATACCAGCCCTCCATACGGGCGGTGATGGAGTCATCGCCGTAGAACTGGCCGCCATAGTAATATTTTACGTTTACATCTACGCCGTCTTCTTCAGCAGCAGCGTTGATACCCTGTACATAACCGTAACCGAAACGGATAACGGCCGGAACAGCGATACCGCCGAGGAAACCAAGACTTGTGTAGCCGTCTTTTACTGCAGCGTATCCAGCCAGGTAGCCGGCCTGCTCTTCTTCGAAGGAGCAGATGTACACGTTCTTTCCGAGATCAACAGCTTTGCCGTTTTTTACAATATCACCTTCGGTAACATCGACTGCGATGAAGGTTACATCCGGATAGGTGTCCTGCTCTTCAGCGATGGCAGGTCCGAACAGGTAACCTGGCATTACAACAACGGTAGCACCCTCGGAAACAGCAAGATCGATGGAGTTGATACGCTCTTCATCGGTATCCTCTGCCGGTTTGTAGTACTCGTACTCTACGCCGTTTGCATCGCCGTAGGCGCATACAGTTTCCCAGGTGATCTGGTTGAAGGATTCGTCGGTGATATCTCCGGAGTCTGTGATCATGGCAATTTTCTCACCTGCGGCGTCTTTTTTTTCTCCATCTGTGGAAGCAGAAGCGGAAGTTGCGCTGGTGGAATCGGCGCCTGTGGATGCGTCGGAGGAAGAGGAGCCGTTGGAGGAACCGCATCCTGCGAGTGCAGCAGTTGTCATGGCGGCTGCAAGCAGTAAGCTAACTACTTTCTTTTTCATAATAGTATTCTCCTTTCAAGAGGTACAGCGTTTTTGCGTGTATGGCTACATTATAATATAAAAGAAAAAAGTATGTCAAGCAAAGGAAAAACTGCGTGAAATCCACTAATTATCTGCATGCGAGCCGGAAATTCTTCGGATAATGGCGTTGGATTTTGCATAAATTTCTTCCGGGTCAAAGCCGATATGGAATTCGCCGTTTTCGTAGAGGATTTGACCGTTTACCATGGTAAGCTTTACGTTCTGTTTGCTGCCGCTGTAAACGAGGTTTTTGATCAGATTATTCTCCGGCTGCATGTTCGGCTGATGGAGGTCAATCATGACGAGATCGGCCTTTTTGCCGGCAGCGAGACGGTCGCAGTCAGTAAGCTGCATCGCGTGTGCGCCGCCTGCGGTTGCCATGTAGAGTATCGCATCAGCCGGGATTCCTGCGGCGTCCATCTCACGGACTTTGGAAAGACCGGTGGTCAGGAACATTTCGCGGAACATGTCGAGGCAGTTGTTGCTGGCTGGCCCGTCAGTGCCGATGGCGAGGTTGATGCCGTTATCGTAAAAACGCTTCAGCGGGCAGATGCCGGAGGCGAGCTTCAGGTTTGAGGAGGGATTGGTAACGGCCGTCAGTTTCCGGTCACGGAAGATCTCAAAATCGCGGTCCTCCATCCAGATGCAGTGGTAGCCGCCGCCTCCGTACTGGAACATGCCTAAGCGTTCCATCAGCTGTGTCGGGGTGAGTCCCCAGCGCTCTTTACAGCCCTCGACTTCGCTTTTTGTTTCGGCGTTGTGTGTCCAGACAGGGGAATGGTATTTTTCGGCGAGTTTGGCAACGGATTCAAGAAGCGGGCCGCCGGTCGTATATTCGGCGTGGAAACCGAGCAGATACGAGGTGCGGTCGGAGAGTTCGTTGACATAGTTATACATCTCTTCGAGAATTTCCGGGCTGTCGACGAAGTTGTTGAGACCGCTGGTAAGAACGGTGCGGAATCCGGTGTCGACCGTGGCAGCGATGCTGTTTTTCTGCTGGATGTACATGTCGAAATTGGAGGTGATGCCGCTCGTCAGATATTCCATGATGCCGAGGATATTGAGCCAGTAAACGTCGTCCCCGGCGAGCTTTGCCTCGTTCGGGAAGACCTGGCGCTCGAGCCATTCGTGGAGCGGGAGATCGTCCGCGTAGGAGCGGAGGAAGGTCATCGGGGTGTGCGTGTGTGCGTTTTTAAAGCCCGGGATCAGGAGATTGCCGCGGGCGTCAATTTCGCGGTCGAAGACAGGGGTCTCTGCGGCATCTGGATCTGCTTTTCTACCAGGTCCGATATAGGTGATGGTGTCGCCGGTGACATGAAGTTCGTCTTCGGCGATGGAAAAATGGTTTTCAGCGTCGAGTACGAGAATTTTGGCGTTGTAAAAACGTGTATTCAAAAAAGATCTCTCCTTTATTTTACGTGCTGTTTACAGTGTCTTTGCGATGCCCTGAATCGTTGCGGCAACGAGTTTTTTGAACTGCGGTGCAACCATGTCAGCTGCCTCCTGAACTTCCGCATGGCACAGAGGCTGCGGGGAGATGCCGGCGGCAAGATTGGTAATGCAGGAAATACCGATGACGCGCATGCCCATATGGCGTGCAGCGATGGCTTCACAGGCGGTGCTCATGCCGACCGCGTCTGCGCCGAGGGTGCGGCACATGGCGATTTCCTGCGGGGACTCGTACTGCGGGCCGGTGAGCTGCAGATAAACGCCTTCCATCAGGTCGATATCAAGGCTGGCTGCAGCTTTCCGTGCGATTTTCTGGAATTCAAGGTCGTAGATCTGGCTCATATCCGGGAAACGGGTGCCGAGCTCGTCGATGTTCGGTCCGATAAGCGGAGATGGAACGAAGCAGGCGATCTGGCCGTTTAACAGCATCAGAGAGCCTGGCTTTGTGCCCTGTTTGATGCCGCCGGCGGCGTTGGTTAAGAACAGTGCTTTTGCGCCCATCAGCTTCATGAGGCGGGGCGGGAGAACGACGTCGGTCATCGGATAGCCTTCATAATAATGAACGCGGCCCTGCATGCAGACAACCGGCACATCGCCGACGTAGCCGAAGATAAAACGGCCCGCGTGGCCCGGAACAGTGGAAACCGGGAAGCCTTCGATATCGTGGTAATCGAGGGTTGCGGTAACGCGGATATCATTCGCAAAATCACCGAGGCCGGAACCGAGAATCAGTGCGACTTCCGGCTGGAAATCGATCTGGGAGCGGAAGCTCTCGTAGCATTTCATCAGTTTTTCGTAAACAGGGTTTGGGGTGTTGCTCATAGGAAAAACCTCCTTAATATAAATGATTTTCTGCTTTTTGAGTCTTTTTTCGGCTATTTTTAGGGAAGAAAAGCCTGCCACAGAGATGTGAGTCCCGGAGGCAGGCTTTTCTTTTAGAAAAAAGATCATCTGGTAGTTCTATTGTAGTATAGAAAGCGCGGAAAAGCAATGATTTCAGTCATCAAAAATATTCAGATGCTGTTTCATGATATTTCCCAGCCATTCAATGACCGGACCGAGGGTAATAACCATCAGCACGGTGACAATGCCGAGTTTTCCGCCGAGCAGAACGGCGATCGCGGTGACAACGAAGTCGTAGACGATGCGGATCACACGGAACGAAACGTTCGGCAGGTGGGTGGAGATAATGAAGGATACTGCGTCGTACGGTGCAGTTCCCATATCAACATCCATATAGAAGGATGCGGCAAGGATAAACAGGACCAGCGCCGGGATCAGCACGGCGATTCGCACACCCATCGAGGTGAAGAGGTCTGCCGGAAGGACTTTCGCCCAGATCCAGGAGAAAAAGTCGATGGAATATCCCACGAGAAACATGTTTGCGAGGGTTCCGAAGCCTAAGTTTCTGCCGCCGAAAATGATAACGAAGATGAGCAGGACGGTATTGAAGAGCGCCTGCCAGTTTCCGATGCTGATGCCGAGGCGGGTGGAGATGGTCTGGTTTAACAAGGTACACGGATCGGTGCCGAGATCGACGAGAAGCAGCCATGAGAGCGCAAAGCCCATCAGGATGACGGCAGCGATGACCAGAATCAGGCGGGTCCAGAAATGTTTCTTCTGGTAGAAGCCCTGGATGATTTCTTTCATAGTATGAGTTCCTCCCTGTAAAATAATACAAAATGTATTTTCATGTTTTCCGGACTGATCTGCAGAATTTATTTTCTGCTTTTTTGCCCTTTTTCCCAGAAAAATCTCCGCCGTTTTTTCGCCCGGCGGAGATTTGCCTGTTTCTTATTTTAGTATATTTTTTTCAAAATGTAAACAGTTTTCTTTTATCTGTGTCAACAGAATGTTCAATAATAAAATGAACTATAGTGAACATAAAATAATAAAAAATAATTTTTTCGAAAACAATGTTCACATGAAGATTAACAAAGTGAACACCAACATTAAAATGTGTTTGCACCATGCGCTATGTTTCTGATTAGGCCATGCAGACAGGTACAGCAATCACGTGATTCGCATAAGCGTATTATTCTGCTGGTGAGAAGACGGCAGGAAATCTTGGAAACAAAGAGCTGTACGAGATCCGGGTTGAACATACGGCCTGCGTTGCAGCGGAGATCGGCGAGCATATCGGCAAAATTTTTGCTGGAGCTGTAGGCGCGTCCGACGGAATCGGTTGCCGCATCGAGGCAGTCGGATCAGGTCAAATTCCTCATTGAAAAGGGAACGCGCAAACAGGTTGATCGTATCCAGGAAATAGAGTTTTCCGGCGTCGTGGAACATGCCGCAGTAGAAGAGAAACTCGCGGGTTTTGTCGATGGAGGCGTGGACGCCTTCCATGGTTTCGCAGCCATTGACGTACAGCAGCAGGTCCGGATTCTGACGGTAAAGTTCGTCGAGAATGGCGAGTGAGATTTTCGTTACCATACGGCAGTGGATGTAGAGCATCGGCTGGGTTGCAGCCAGAATATTTTCATAATAATGGCGGAACGGAATGCCGCCGGTAAGCTCGATGTAGGAGTTTGCGGAAAACTCTTCAAATTCAAAATCAATCTCCGGCGTTGCGGCACGGATCTGCGGATTGCGGACGATCTGCAGAAATTCTTCATAACAGACGATCTGCTTGCGGACCATTTCTTCCTCATAATAAAGACGCTCGTAAATGGAAGGGCGGAACAGCAGTGTTCCCAGCAGATTTTCCTTACGTTCTTTAGAAAGACAGGCAAAGAGTTCCGGGTTCTGCATAAAGTTTTTGCGGTTTCTGCAGCTTCAATGGATACACTGCGGTAGATGTCATTCAGTTTGTTCGTCGCGCGTCCCTTGTCGGAACCCTGGATCACGTTGTAGCTGACGGTGACGACCTTGAAAATGCAAAAGATATATTCCTCAAGAACGGATTTGTCCTCGTTTTCCTCATACTGTTTTTATAATAATAGTAGAGCGCCCGGAGAATCAGCCAGGCAAGCTGCACATCCACCATCTCCAGCGTCCGCGTATTGGCAAGTGAGCTGGCATGCGTTGTGAGTTTGGTGTAAAAAACTCTAATATGTTTATTATACAATAAGTTGAGGGAAAAGGGGGGAGAAATTGTTGGTTGCGGGTGAAAGATGATCACAAAATTTCATCGACATCCGTTATTATACACGCTATAATAAAATATATCTAACACGTATTGCATTATGAAAGAAAGGAAGTTTGCAGCCATATGGGATTATTTGTGAATCCGGATCAGAGTGCGTTTCAGAGTGCTTTGAATGCCCAGATCTACGTTGATAAATCCGGATTAATTGAATATACGAACAGCGTTCTGGAATCTACGGATGCATTTATCTGCAACAGTCGTCCGCGCAGGTTTGGAAAATCGATTACGGCGGATATGCTGACGGCTTATTACAGCAGAGGATGTGACTCCAGAGATATGTTTTCATCTTTGAAAATCAGTCAGACACCGGATTGGGAAAAGCATTTAAACAAATATGATGTCATTCATTTTGATGTGCAATGGTGTATGGAACCTGCTGGCGGGCCGGAAAATCTTGTGGATTTTATTACACAGAATACGCTTCAAGAGCTGAGGAGCTTATATTCAGCTGAATTGCCCGAAAATATCACATCTCTTCCCGAAGCGCTGTCTTTGATTAATGATGCTACGCAAAAACGATTTGTTATTATTATTGATGAATGGGATGTCCTGATTCGTGATGCATCAGCGGACACAAAAATTCAGGATTCTTATATTAATTTTTTGCGCGGTCTATTCAAGGGAACGCTGCCAACCAGATATATTGCGCTTGCGTATCTGACTGGTATTCTCCCAATAAAAAAAGTGCAGACACAATCAGCACTGAATAATTTTAATGAGTTTACGATGTTGGACGCACGCGGTTTTGCGAAATATATTGGTTTTACAGAAGAAGAAGTAAAAACGCTTTGTGATCAATATCATCGGGATTTTGAGAAGGTCAAACGGTGGTATGATGGTTATCTGCTGGAGAACTGTCAGGTTTATAATCCAAAAGCTGTTGTCGAAGTCCTTCGCTGGAATAAATATCAGAGCTACTGGTCCCGCACAGGCACGTATGACGCGATTGTCCCGCTCATCAATATGGATTTTGACGGATTGAAAACTGCTGTTATCACTATGCTTTCTGGATCTTCTGTTGAAGTTGATGTCTCCTGTTTTCAGAATGATATGATCAATTTTTCCAGTAAAGATGATGTTCTCACTTATTTGATTCATCTGGGTTATCTTGGCTATGATCAGAATACGCAGTCAGCATTTATTCCAAATGAGGAACTTCGTCAGGAATTAACTGCTGCAACCCGGCGGAAAAGATGGGATGAAATGATGGTTTTTCAGGCGGCCTCGGATCAGCTTCTTGATGCGACGCTTGATTTAGATACCGAAACAGTTGCTGATGAAATCGAGAAGATTCACTCTTCCTATACGTCTGTCATCACTTACCATGATGAAAATTCGCTGAGCAGCGTTCTGACGATTGCTTATTTAAGCTCCATGAAGTATTACTTCAAGCCGATTCGTGAACTGCCGACAGGAAGGGGCTTTGCAGACTTTGTTTATCTTCCGAAACCGGAATTTCGCAGTGATTACCCGGCACTTCTCGTAGAACTGAAATGGAATCATTCTGCCCATACGGCACTGAATCAGATCAAAGAGAAAAAGTACATTGCATCATTGGAACCTTATATTGGAGACATTCTGCTGGTTGGAATTAATTATGATAAAAAGACGAAAAAGCATGAATGTCTGATAGAAAAGGCTTAAATGAATAAAAAGGCAAGGCAGCATATCACAGGAAATCCTGAGGCATGCTGCCTTATTTTGCCAGGCATATCAATAATTGGTTCAAAAAGGATACGTTAGAATACCACTACCAGAAGCATCTTATACTGCTCTTTTCCATACACTGCATGCGGGTGTTTTGCCGGCATGACGATGGATTCGCCTTCGTGGAGTTCGTATTTTACGCCGTCGATGGTGATTTCACCGGTTCCGTCGAGGCAGGTGACGAAGGCGTCGCCGCCGGACTCGTGGGTGCTGATTTCTTCGCCTTTGTCGAAGGCAAATAAGGTGATGCTGACGGATTCATTCTGTACCAGTGTTTTGCTGACGATCTGGCCTTCCTGGTAGGAAACCTGATCTTTTAAGACCATAACCTTGGCTTTATTGATATTTTTCATGATGCTCATAGTTCATAAATCTCCGTGATAGAATGAGAACGTGTCTGAAAAAATTCCCAGGCACGTTCTAAAAATGTGTGATTAAGATGAGATGACTCATCAGTGTCGGGCGTGTATAGAAATGGAATCTGAGGTCCGTTTTCTGATATGCCCAAATTCAAAGATATTTTTGTCTGAACATATACAGTATACGTGGAAAAATGAAAGAAAGCAAGGGGTTTTCTTTATTTCCCGAAAAACAATTCCATATCGTTTTCAACGGTATCGATTCCGGCGATGCCGAAGTTTTCAACGAGAAGAGCTGCAACATTCGGGCTTAAAAATGCCGGAAGTGTCGGGCCGAGGTGGATGTTCTTGACACCGAGCGACAGCAGTGCCAGAAGAACAATCACAGCTTTCTGCTCGTACCAGGAAATATTGTAGATGATCGGCAGATCGTTGATATCGTCGAGGCCGAAGACCTCCTTTAATTTCAGTGCAATCACGGCAAGAGAGTAGGAATCATTGCACTGGCCGGCATCGAGGACGCGCGGAATGCCGTTGATGTCGCCGAGGTTCAGCTTATTGTATTTGTATTTTGCACAGCCGGCGGTCAGAATCACGGTGTCTTTCGGCAGTGCCTGTGCAAAATCAGAGTAATAGCTGCGGCTCTTTGCACGGCCGTCACATCCAGCCATGACAACGAATTTTTTGATCGCGCTGGATTTCACGGCATCGACGATCTGGTCTGCCAGGGCGAGTACCTGTGCATGGGCGAAGCCTCCGACAATGGTTCCCTGCTCGAGTTCCGTCGGCGGTGCGCAGTGCTTTGCCTGTTCGATGAGCAGAGAGAAATCTTTTGTCTCACCGATGACGCCGTCGATGTGCGGGCATCCCGGATAACGAACCGCTCCGGTTGTGTAAATACGGTTTTTGTAGCTGTCCTTCGGCGGCACGATACAGTTCGTCGTCATCAGAATCGGGCCGTTGAAGGCTTCAAATTCTTCTTTCTGCTTCCACCAGGCGTTACCATAATTTCCCTTAAAATGTTCATATTTTTTGAACGCCGGATAGTAGTGTGCAGGCAGCATTTCGGAGTGGGTGTAAACATCGATGCCGGTGTTCACGGTCTGCTCGAGCAGCATCTCGAGGTCGCGCAGATCATGACCGGAGACGAGAATACCCGGGCGGGTGCCGACACTGAGATCGACGGTGGTGATCTCCGGATTGCCGTAAGCGGAAGTATTGGCCTCATCGAGCAGTGCCATTCCCTGCACGCCGTAGGAGCCGGTCTCGAGTGCGAGAGCCGTCAGTTCCTCTGCGGAGAGGGAATCGTCGAGCGTTGCGGCGAGAGCACGCTGCAGGAAGGCATCGATTTCCTCGTTTTCTTTTAAGAGAACATTGGCATGGCTGGTGTACGCGGCAAGTCCTTTCAGACCGTAGGTGATGAGCTCGCGTAAAGAGCGGATGTCCTCATTTTCCGTGGAAAGTACGCCGACGGTAACTGCTTTTGCGGCAAACTCATCGGTTGTGCCGTTCCAGAGGGCGGCCTCCGGCAGAGCGGAGCAGTCGGCAAGCTGAGCGAGAAGCGCTTTGGTTTCAAGCGTTGCCTCAATTCGTGCGCGGATCGTATCATCATCAAAGTTTACGTTTGTGATGGTCGTAAACAGGTTTTCGGTGATGAGATGATTGACGCTGGCATCGACGGTTTTTCCTTCGCGGCGGAGCTGTGTCGTCACGGCGGAAAGTCCTTTCGTCGTCCAGATCAGCAGATCCTGCAGCGCCGCTGTCTCCGGGCGCTTTCCACAGACACCGGATTTTGTACAGCCGGAGCAGCCGGCAGTTTCCTGACACTGGTAGCAAAACATATTCTGTTCCATAAAAATAGTTCCTCCTGTAGGGTATTTCCGAGGGGTTAAGCGCAGAGGGAAAAACAGATCTGCGCGGAGTTTCATAATTTACACGTACAGAATATCGGATATAACAGGAAAAGTATGTGGTTATAACCACGGAAATAGAGAAAAAGAAAGAAAAGTGGAAAATAAATCACATAAAATTTACGCTGCGGTACCGCCTAGAGAGACGGATGACGCAGCGTAAATTTGTTTTTATGAAATTCGAGGATTCCCTCTTTCTGCATTTTTCCGAGTTCTTTGGAGAGGGCGCTCCGGTCGAGGTTCAGGTAGTCGGCGAGGCCCTGGCGGTCGAAGGGGATCGTAAAGGTGTCGGCGCCGGTTTTGGCAGACTGCGCGGCGAGGTAGACCAGCACGCGCTTGCGGATCGTCTTTGGTGTAGTGCAGAAAATGCGGTTGGAGAGGGTAAGATTTTTCTGCATGGAGATGCGGAGCATGTTACTGCGAAGCTGGGACAGCCATGCATCATCACCATCGGCGGTCTGGTCGAGGTTTCGAAGATTGAAAAAGAGAACCGTCGAGGCTTCGGCTGCCGTGACATTCACCATCATCGGCTCCCGGCAGAAGGCATACGTTTCGGCAAATACCTGGCCGGGGGTGATCTTGCTTAAGATACTGCGGTTGCCCCAGAGATCCGTATTCTCCACGAAAACGCTGCCGGACAGCACAATCCCCAGTTCGGACACGCGGTCACCCATGTGATAAATGGTCTGGTTTTTCTCAAACGAACACGTCCGCAGCCACCCGCTCGAAACAAGAGCCGCCCGCCCGGTTTCCGAGATGCCATGAAAGAGCGGGAGAGAAAACATCTCGGCCGGAAAAACAGCATCAGCCAATGATTTCATACTGCAGCATCTCGTATTTCAAAATACTGCCCTCCATAATTTCCGGCGGCAGCAGCGCACGGGCAACCAGTTTCGTTTCATTGTCCTCCGGTTCGATGTCATTGCGGCGTAAATGCGCGTAATCACCATCGATGGCGACTACTTCGTAGGTGCAGGATAACATAAGAAAACAACCTCCTTTTTCTTTACATGATACCTATTATACCGTGTGCAGAAACGGATGTCGATGGAATTTTTAATGCCGGAAACAAAAGTCTATGCTATACTTACAGCAGGGTATGACAGAAAAGAAAGGATGGAAGGTAGGATCCTGGGGGAAGAACATGCAATGGCAGGTTCTTTTTTTCTAAGAAAAAGGGAGAAAAGGTACATTTTAGAAAGGCCCTGTTTTCTCTATAATAAAGCCATAAAGTTCAAGAGATACGAAACCAGAACAGGAGGGAGAAAATGAAAAAGGGCAAAAACAAAATAAGAAAAATCTGGAAGGATTATAAAATGATTTACCTGATGATCGTTCCAGATGCCGTGTGCGATCCAGGTTGCACTGTTCCTGAATGAAATCCGAAAGAAAGCGGTGAAACGTGTTGTACAGACCGTTATCACCTTCCCGCATTTCATGGGTCGTTATGGCAGGAATCCTTACAGGACTGTTTGGATCATCTGGAGCAATCAACGGAATCCTCACTTCGATCGGACTGCCGTCGGTATCACCGATCTCCAAAGCATCTACATTCTGGGAATTCATCTGGGCATCTGACTGGAATTGAACCAGCGGCCTTCCGCTTAGGAGAGCTCCATCGCCAAGAGGCAGACCAAAGGTACTTGCCATAACCAGGTTACTTCCTCCTTTGCGCCATATTATCAAAATCTCTCTCAGCAATTATTTTTGCAGAAGAGAATTCAACCTCTATATAACGAAACGCTGAGAGCCTGTTTTACAGTGGGGTACGACAAAAAATTTAAAAATTTTTTTAAATACATCAAAAAAGCCCGACAAAACAAATACTTCAACAATCTCCAAAACCAGAAAATACTTCTGATCTTGCAGTGTATCCGTAAATGTTTTGCCGGGCTCTTAGTGATTCCAGTCAGGTTCAGCTCCTTGACAAACTCTTGCTGTCTGGTGCGTTCTTGATGGTTCCTGCCAAATCCAACGCTTACTACAGACAGCTCATTCTATTCTGTTATGATCCCTGATTCATCATCTTTCGGGAATACGTCCGCATCCTGGACTTTAATTGTTCATCTCTGATGTGGATCGGACGAACCGACACCATATCATCCTTTACAAATATCTCCAATGTACTGCGACATTTTTTGCACTCCACTTCTGAATCGCTTTGTGCGCTCTTTTCAATAAATGCTCCACATACAGAGCAGTGTACATGCCATTTAATAGCACCTGATCCCATATAGGCTTCCTCCTTTAAGCAATAAGATATTCTCCATTTATTACTCAACGGACCAAAGGGAAATCAAATCCGCCTTATGAGCATCATGCCATCCATTCCGTAAGTGCCAAAGCTACACGAACAGCACGATTTCTATTCTGATCAGATCTGCTTTGTCGATCTGTGCATCCTTTTTTATCCTTTCACCAGCTACCACTCACTCTTTCCGGTATAAAAAATTCCGCTGTGATTAATTAACATGATATTTCAATAGTTTCAAATACATCACCAGTCAGATCACAGATGTCCTGGATCTGGATCTCGGTATCATCAATCCGTAAGTGGACTGATGGATCAAAAAATTCTACGGTTCCAGATAATGTATGGTACTGACCAATTAATGGATTCTTCCATGACTTTTGAAAATAAGTTGCCTGTATCTTCATTCCATATGCCAGGATTCTTAATTTCATATCCAGCTCATTTTTCTTTTCCTCAGATAAATCTCTTTTTGGTTCATAAATGATTTCCTGTTGCCGGATTGTTTCATCCAATCCACGAAGTGCCGCAAATGGAGCAAACTGTTTTGCTCTGCGTCCTACATCCATGGGATGTCTCCTGGAAACCGGTCTTGGTAAATATAAATACGGTTGATATGCACTTGCCAGCACTTTTTGCACCTCCTCTAAGCACGGTGACCACCTATTTGCTCGTTGCGTTCTCTATAAGTAGAACACTCTAGCAGGTTGGATCCCCGCATGATCGCATTCTTTCCATAACGCTGCTTTACATTCAATACTGCTTCCTGCAAATGCCGTTCCTTATCGGTCTGTTTGGGATCATCAAACAGGCTGTACTGCACATAATTTTCAGGAGCAACCCTGTTCGCACACACCTCGATTCTTCGGATTCCGGTATATCTGTCTGCAATCCTGCGATATAAATCTTCCACTGCATCTATGATCTTTTTGGAACTGTTACTTTCTCTTTCGAGTTTTACGGTTCCTTTGGATGCCTCATGCTCATACCTGTGGTCATAGGCGATCCATAAGGTGAGAGAGTTTGTTACCAGTCCTTTTTCAAACAGATCCAGGACCAGATTGTCTGTCATTTCCCTTACGATCACAAGTGCTTCGTCAAAAGAATAATTTCGCATCAGCACCTGGCCATTCGATAGGCTGTGCTCTTCCGAATGATAGTTCTTGATGTCACTCATCCGGCATGTTTCATAACCCCATGCATGATCGATCAACAGCTCTGCATCAATCCCAAACATCTTATACAGCCAGTCTTCGGATCTTAAAGAAGCCATTGCGATATCGCCCATCGTATGGATCCCGTAACCAGCCAGTTTCTTTTCAGTCCGGGATCCAATCCTCCAGAAGTCACTTAATGGTTTATGATCCCATAGCTGCTCTCTGTAAGAAAATTCATTCAGAATTCCAATATGGTCATCCACATGCTTTGCTACGATATCCATTGCAATCTTAGCAAGGTACAGATTGGTTCCCACTCCTGCGGTTGCAGTGATACCAGTTTTCTCCATGACCGCCTGCATAAGCTTTACCGCCATTTCTTTTGCAGTGAGATGATAAAGCTGCAGATAGTTTGTCACATCAATAAAACATTCATCGACACTGTACACATGGATATCTTCTTTTGAGACATACCGCAGATAGATTCCATAGATTTTTGCGGAATAATCCATGTACAGCTGCATCCTCGGCATGGCTGTAATGTACTTCACACAATCCGGTATCTCATGGATCCGGCACCGGTTCTTGATGCCAAGCGCCTTCATGGCCGGAGTGATTGCCAGGCAGATTGTTGACTTTGATCTGGTAGGATCTGCAACCACCAGGTTTGTTTTAAATGGATTCAGCCCACGTTCTACGCATTCTACAGAAGCATAAAAGGACTTCAGATCAATACAGATAATAGAAGTCTGATCCTGACTCACATTGCCACCTCCCATACGTCTTTCCTCTTTTTTTAACATGTATCCCATTTTGACTATCAATGATTGTCTATCCTTCCTGTTTTCATTGAATTACAGGAAATTCATTTCACATATCCATTGACAAAAGAGGAAATATTGTGTATCTTATAGGAAAGATGTTTCCCTTATCTGTGATTCACATTATAGGAGAGATATTTCCCTTTGTCAAGATTAATTTTTATTTTTAAGGAAACACATTTCCCGTTTTGCCTTGAAGCGGCTAATGAAACTTATAAGACAAGGCTTAGAAAGAGGTATGTTTATGACATTCGGTGAAAAGGTAAGATCATTAAGAAAAGAAAAAAAGATGAGTCAGCAGGAACTGGCCAGTATGGTTGGTGTTTCATATAGGACTATTCGATCCTGGGAAGTAGAAGGACGTTTTCCAAAACAAAATGTTCTGTATCAGAAACTGGCAGATGCATTACAGTGTGACGTTTCTTATCTCATGAGTGAGAATGAAGCTTTTATCACAGAAGCATCCGAACAGTTTGGTAACCGTGGTGCCAGACAGGCTCAGCAGATTCTGGAACAGGCTGCAGCTATGTTTGCCGGTGGATCACTGACAGACGAAGATAAAATAGCTTTTATGGATGAGATCCAGAGCCTTTATCTGGATTCCAAAAGACGTGCAAAGAAATTTACACCGAAAAAATATCTGAAAAACCAAGAGGAAAAATAATAGAAGGCGGGATTATTGTACACCTAATCTGTTACCTTATAGTTACAAGGATATTTCTGCCCTTTTATTTTTTACTTTTGAGGTGATTTATTTGAGAAACACTTACATATATACAGAAACAAAGAAATTAATCAAGAAATATGGAACCCGAGATCCATTTGAGATCATGGATCAGATGAACATTGTTGTCGGGGAAACTTCCAGATATAAGACACTGAAAGGATATTGTTTTATGAGCTGCAAGACGATCTATGTCATGATCAGCAGTTTCCTTTCAGAAGAAGAAAAGATGATCGTTGCCGCCCATGAATTAGGGCATATCATCCTGCATCGTTCCCAGCTGAAAATGGCTCCAATGCAAGATGATACCCTCTACAATATGACGGATAATACAGAATACCAGGCCAATCTGTTTGCTGCCGATCTTCTGATTGATGATGAGGAGATTGAAGATATGGTTCAGAACGAAGACCTGGATTATTTCGGACTCTGCAGCTCTTTGAATGCGACTCCGGAACTCATGAGCTTTAAACTATACAGCCTGACAAAACGAGGCCAGGCTTATCATATGCCGATGGAGATACAGAGTAATTTTCTGGCGAAATAATAGCGGATAAGATTATTCTACAATAGAAAAACTATAGATTTATCTCACTGAAAGGAGGATCATTTATGTCAAGACATCATATAGAAAAGGTAACTTGTCCTTCCTGCCATCATGAGGGAGATTTTGAGCTCTGGGACAGTATTAATACTGCACTGGATCCTGAAATGAAAGAGAAGGTACTTAATCAATCTATTTTCCTTTATACCTGCCCGAGCTGTGGAGAGACCTTTCGTTTAAACTACTCCACACTCTATCACCAGATGGAAGATCTTGTCATGATTTATCTGGTTCCTGAATCAGAAGTAAAGAAGACATATGAAATATTTTATGAAAAAAATGCTTTGGCTGATTATCGTACCGAAAAGTACTTATACCGGATTGTGACATCAGCAAATCAGCTCGTTGAAAAGATCCAGATCTTTGATGCAGGTAAAGATGACAGGGTAATGGAACTTGTTAAATTACTTGCGACAGATTCTATTCTCAAAAATGATCCCGATATAGAATTTGATGAACTGCGCTTTGCTGTCGACGACGACGGAACAAATATTCTTGTAATCATTAATAAGGGTGAGATTACTGGTGCAGTTGACATTGACAATATGTATGAATTTGCTTCTTCACACTGCAATGATTTCAAGGATCTCCGCGATGATGATGAAATAGTTATCAATAGGGAGTGGATCCTTAACAAACTTGCCGAAGCAGAAAACGAATAGTATATTTGGTGGCTACACCCCCAAGCCCCTGTAGAATAAATAACGCCAGTACTGGATATCAAAAATCCCGCACCGGCGTTATTTATTAAAATATTTTGTTTTTTAATCTTCAACACTCTCTACTGAAACTTCTTTTTTCTTCCTACTTTTACCAGAAATCATCTTGTGTCCTGTATAAATAGCCATAATCATGCAAAGCAAAGAACTTGCTGCAAAGTACTTATGGCCTTCTTTTGATCCCTTATAACCTGTATAAAAAGTTCCAAGCATTGTAATCAGTGCACCGATAGACCAATATTTATGTGATTTCATTCAGATACCTCCTGCCGTTTTTCTTAATCATATACCTTTTAAAAGATATATACAAACTGGTATTTTGAATCAATCGACAAGCAGCTCGGATCTTCCACTATAAATTCATACCTTCAGCAAATAGGATATGGCAATAAAAATATATCCGGAGATTTCTCTTCCTACTGGATGCAGTCATCCTTAAAGATTTCACCAGTAGAACAAGTTGAACTTTTGAAAAATTTATATCGAAACAACTTCAACTTTACTCCTGCTAATATTCATGCCGTCAAAAATTCCATCCATCTTACCGCCTCTGAAAATGGAGAATTTATGGAAAAACCGGAACCGGACGAGTGAACGGGCAGGATATAAATGGCTGGTTTATAGGTTTTATAGAAAGCCAAAATAATACATACTTTTTCTCCACAAATATTCAAAGCGAACAACGTGCAACTGGTAGTAAAGCATCAGATGGTGCTTTATCTACTCGTATTGATTCGTCACATAAATATAAGCATCTTCCAACGTTGCAGGAATTGACATACACTCCAATTCTGGCTGTATTTCAGAAATCACTCTTAACTGCAATCCCCCCTCAATATACTGTTTAGATGTAATACGATACTTCTGTTCCACTTCTCTTGCTTTTCTCTCATCAGGTACTTTGCAAATCCAGATTTTCCCCTGTGCTTCTTCTGTCAAATTCTTCATAGAACCCGCATACAGAAATCGACCTTTATGCATAATTGCAAGCTGATTGCAGGTGGCAGCTAAGTCTTCTACCACATGAGTTGAAAACAAAACCGTTCTGTTTTCAGAAAAATCTACTAACAAATTGCGGATGCGAATACGTTCCTCCGGATCTAAACCGGTAGTTGGCTCATCCACAATTAAAAATTCCGGTTCATTTAAAAGCGCCTGCACCAATCCTACCCGTCGCTTCATACCGCCTGATAACTGCTTCATTTTCTTCTTACGATGTTCTATAAGACTGGTCTTTTTCAAATAATAATCTATCCGCTTTCTACATTCTGCTTTCGGAACACCTGCCAGATCTCCCATATACTCCAAACACTCCTGAACCGTCAAATTAGGATACAGTTCAATTTCCTGTGGTAAATACCCTATCTTTCTTTGGATTTTTTCATAGTTTCCTTCGCTATACAAAATTCCGTCTAATGTAACCATTCCGTTTGTAGGTTTAAGCACAGTGGTCAAAACTCTCATCAAAGTTGTCTTTCCCGCTCCATTTTCTCCCAATAGTCCAAATATCCCATTTGGTATATCTAAATCTGCATGGTCGATTGCTGTGACACTATTCTTAAATCTTACCGTTAAATCCTCAATATGAATACTCATAAATTTACCCTCTCTTTCTTACGATCTTCGGCAATGCCAGTAACAAAATCAGTCCGATACAAATACACAAGCCTTTCCCATACAGCCATGTAATATCGGCAGTATTTTCTATATCTCTAAAAGAATAAGAAAACAGATTCCATGCTCCAAAAAGTTTATCTCCACCTGTGGAATTTGTTGCTACCCATATCAAAAGACTGCTTCCAATTCCCATCCACATATTGCGAAAAAGCATAGACAATGTATTAGCCAATATTCCCCAAAAGAAAATAGTTACTACAATCGCCCCAAAACAGGTAATAAACTGAAGTATTTCACTTTCTGTTACTGGATGTGTAATTGGTTTCTGAAACGCAAAAAACAATCCATATCCAAGAACAGCGAGCAGCAGCAAAAAAGTTCCCTGTATCATCAGTCTCTGTATAATAGAATAGATTCTCTTTTTTATCTGATACAGTCTCTGAACTTCGGAACGGTTGCTTGTAATTTCCTGCACATAAGTATCTGCACAAAAAACAGCAGTCAATATCGCAAAAGGCGGCTCTATGGATAGTCCTATTTCATACGTGAAAACAACTGCACGAATCACACTTAAAATTACAACAAAGGATACTGCATAAGCAATTTTATAAAATGGCAGAACAATCTTCATTTCCTTCTTCATTTATATTCGCCTCCGCTTCCAAATCTGTATCGAAATCAGTATAATTACTACCGATACAATAATAAGAAAACTTTGATTTAAGAGCGCCATCGGGGGCGGTGTCGTATCAAAAAGCTGCCCCGGAAATCGTACCATGATTGCCAAAGGTTTGCCCCAATATCCGTAAACTCCCTCTGCATTAGTTCCGCCCAAATTGGAATACACCATATAAAGAATCAAAAGTGGTACACCCGGAAGTGGATTTTTAAATATGAGTGAAATCAATGTATATATACTCACAATCATCAGCATATTAGGCAATATATAAAGTACCGTAGAAGCCACAAAATCCCATAGTCGCACTTCAAATCCACTATCCTTTGTATAGATGCGGCACAATACCCAAAACAGTATATTCAAAATAGTTAGCACAAGCAAACAAATTGTAAATCCTGCACTCACTTTTCCCATTACATACTTCCCGGCAGTCACAGGCTTTGTATGCAACAATTCATAAGTATGCTTTTTTGTATCTTGTAAAAATAAAACCGCCAACATAATAATTGCAAAAAACACCATATACAGACCCGCAAAATCAGCAAATTTTCTTGCGTAATAAAAAGAAAATGTCTTATCTTCCAATTTTTTATCTAGATATGCGTTGATTTCTTCTGCCGTTCCCTTATAATACGTACTGTCCTCGTATAAATACCTTGCCCCGTACCAGTCATATTCCTGCTCCAAATACGCATAGGCCTCTTTTAAATTCATGCTTTCCAGCTTTTCAATGACATTCTGTGCTTCTGAATCCGTCAATCCAAACACATCCGTTAATTTTATTTTTACCTTTTCATGCCATACCTCTCTGTGCTTTTCAGGCGTGGCTGGAATATAGCCCTCATACACTTCTCCTTCAACCGAAGTGTTGGACTGATCATTGATGATTTCCTCCCCCGTTGTAAGATAATGTGTGGTTAAATATGGACTTGTCGCATTAAACACACCATAAATCACAAGCAGAACACCTACCCAAAATAACGGTCGCTTTAGATAATTCCTAATCTCTCTTTTAAAAATAGCAATCATACGTATTCCTCCTTTCCTTCGTTATAGACATCATAAAATATAAATCACAACAAAAAGACAACAGCATAAAAAAATCGGACCGCTCATGCAATCCGATGAAATACTGCTGTTATTACAGCTCCACTCTGTTTTTCATTTTCTATCAGTAACTGACCACCATGCTTTTCACAATACAATCTGCTGATATACATGCCCATTCCTGAATGTTTCAAACTGTCTTTCACATTTTGCTGATAAAAAAGCTCTGTTGCCTTTTGCTTATCTATTGTAAATCCCACTCCATCATCCTTTATTCTGATCTGTAATTCAGAACAGGTAAGAAACACTTCCATTTCCACTTTTGTCTTGGCGTAACGAAAGGCATTTGACAAAAGGTTTTCTATAACCTCTAAAATCACTTCCTTATCTCCTGAAAATTTTTCTTCTGTTTCCGAACATTCTAATTCATATAGCTTTCCAAATTTTTTCCTAAACACGTTCATCTCTGCCCGTACGTCTATTTCTACCTGTTTACTGGTAATTTCTTCTGCTACTAACTCCCTTGTATCTAAACTGCTCATCTTTCGCATAGTTTCCACAAAGATATCCATACGTTCAATCTGTTTTTTGCTTTCATTTACCATTTCTAAGGCTTGCTCCATATTTATCTCTTTCTTCGGAAGATATTCTGAAAGCATTTCCTGATACCCCTCCAGCACAGAGAGCGGAGAACGTATATCATGTGCAATGGCAGCCCGCAAAGCCTTTTCTTCCTCAAGCATTTTCCATAACTGTTGATTATTCTCTGCCAGCTGTCCTCTCATTCGTTCAAACTCTTTGCACAATCCGCCCATCTCATCTTCATTTTCATAAGTGATATGGAAATCTAAATTATTTCGACCAACTTGTCGGGAAGCCAGTTCTAATTCTTCGATAGGGCATTTCAGTTTATGCTTATAAAAAAGAAATACCGCTATAATACTCCCTGCAACAGATACGATAAGCACTGTAAATGTCTGAAGAAAATCACATATTTCCGATACATGATAATCAAATTCTTTCATTTCATAAGAATGTGGTCTCGGAACATCTGGCAAATACCTTCTACCATCCCCTTCAGCCATTTCAAAATATTCTTCTTGGTCTACATAATTCCACCAAATGTTGTTTTGTACTGTGCTTGCTATTCGCATAATTAGTGCTGAAAGATAAAAACTAATTATTAAACTAATTATCATATACAAAACAATGGTTTTCCTTAACGAAAGATTTTTTATTTTGCCCATTTATATCCCCTCCCCCATACCGTTGCAATATATTCGTGTTCCGAATACATTTTCATTTTCTTGCGGATTCTGCGAATCAACTCCGTAACCACCCGGCTGTCCCCTTCTGCATCATATCCGCCAATCTTCTCATAGATTCGTTCTTTATCAAATACCATTTCAGGGTTCATAGACAAAAATTCTATGATCTCATACTCTAATTTCGTAAGCTCTAAAGCATTCCCTTTAATATGTACACATTTACTGGCATAGTCAATCACTAATTCTCCATAAAACCTTTGTTCTTTTTTCCTATGTAAACGTTCTTCACGTTTCAAATGGGCAATAATTCTAGCATCTAATTCTTTCAAACTGAATGGTTTTAAAACATAATCATCACCACCAGACAACAATCCCATTACTCGATCCTGTTCTTCTACTTTTGCAGTCAAAAAAATAATCGGACAGGAAACCATATCTCTGATTCTTCTGCACACTTCAATTCCGTCCATTCCCGGCATATTTACGTCCAATAAAATAATATCGGGATTTGCACTTATCTTTTCCATTGCTTCTATGCCATTTTCTGCAATCATTACCGTATAATTCTTCAATGTAAAGTATTGATTCAGCATTTTTAGCAATTCTCTATCATCATCAACCATTAAAATTTTATAGTTCATAAATTTCACCTCTGGCTCTAATGTTATCTTTTCCTTATAGTATAGCTTATAAAAAACAACAAATAAACAACAATTCCTAAAAGGCAACAGCCTTTCTAAACTGCCGCCTTTTCTCCTTCATTTTATTTCCATTATTGATAAACCATCTCTGTATCCACAATCTCCCTTGCACACGATTATATATTGTTCATTCTCGCTACCCATTCCATCTGATTTTCTGCCTTTAACTGTTCCGTGATCCCCTGTGCCTGTTTCATCTGCTCTACAATTCTTTCAAACCTTAAATACTTATAGTCATCTGTATCCAAACAAACAAGCCGAAGTCGCACAACAACTTGAAAATCTTATCAACGGAACAACAGTCCCAGATAGTAGCCAACTGGCAGATGTAGCCAATAAAAAGAAAAATCTCTGAAAAACCTTATCAAGGCTTTCCAGAGATGTAGTAACTATTCATATTCAATGGATCTCTTTTTAAATTTACCAGGAAGTCTTTTGTAAATCCTTTACCTCTTTTGATTCGTAATCATACTGGTACATATCTAAAATTTCAGCATCCATCATACTCCATGATCCATCTGTACTTTTTATATTTTTATAATACACATATTGAGTCTTTGTTCCTTCTTGATTATCACGATCATACATTAGATATCTAATCTGCGTTTCATCTTCGTAGGTAACAATATAGCTATACCCCTTTGCATTATAGTCTTTTCTATATTCTGCATCAGTTTCCTTTATATAGGTTTGATATATTTTTTGATAGCCTTCGTCTATTTTCTTGATTTTTTTTGAATCTTGTTGACTTTCGATTGTCATATCGTTTTGACGTGATTCATTTTTATCGTCATCTTGATGTTCTGATTTTTTCTCTAAATACCCATACTTTTTAGCTATATATTCCTGCTGTGTAGTTGAAGCATTTATATCATCTATTCCATCTGCATTTCTTAAGAACCGAAGAACCAGAATATTTTCTTCTTTATACAGTCTATACGATGGTTTATCTAACCACACAGGAGTTTTAACTATTACGGTTCCATTACTATTATAATGTTCTGAATCTTCATTTAACATGGTCACAAATATCCCCAATGCCATTGTTAGCACTACAATTATTCCGACTGCCCATAAAAAAATTCTTTTCAATAAAGATTTCTTTTTGTTCTTCTTTATTGTCCTAGACAAAACACACGTCCATATAATATTCAAACATTGTAGAATTAAAAATTGTATGATAGGAACTGTTCTTATAAACCATAAACGAAAAATCTCTCCATTTGATAAAGGATATCCGATTTTAATGCCAGTATATATCAATGAAACAATAATAGTAATCATCGTAACAACCACCAATGCCTTCATTTTAAAAGACATTTTATTTTCCGTTTCTAACTGTTCTGTTTCTATATCTTGAATAAAACTTCTAAGCAACAGTAATTCATTTTCAGATAGAACATTTTTATTGATCAATATAACTTTATTGTCTTTACGAACCAAATAAATATGATTTTCAATCTCTCCCTTATTAACAAATGAACTCCAATAATTATGTGTAGCTCCAGCCTGTGTGACTATATCCACACCTTCTTTTGAAAACACATATTTTCGCTCATTATTCATTTTCTGTTTTCTTTATTTATGATTGCTCTCATAAATACTTTTTGTAATTTTTCTACACTTAAACCTATTGCAGCAAATCCAATACTTAACAATAAAAATATCCATGCAAATAATATATGAAACAAGTATGAATAAAATGCTAAAGAAAAGATATAAAAAGCACCCACCAAAGTTGTACCTTTGATTACTCTATTAGTCTTTATAGTTTTTAACGAACTAAGATGCATTAAAATATTGTTTACTTCTTCGTCTATATTTAAGTGATATATAATTTTCTGATCATGAAATTCTTCAACTACCATTCTTGATTTCTCCCTTCACACGATACTGATATTCCGGGACATTGTTTCTATCCTCTTTCCGGATTTCATTCCCTAAATATTGAAAACTCCCATCTTCTTTGAATTTCACTGTTAAATCATGCGTAATAAGAGCATCATCACAGATAACCATGTCGCATACTGCATTTACCGTTAATGTAACCGTACCATCTGGATTTTCTCTTACTTCCACCACCTCCGGCACAGAAGTCCCAAAAAAGTTAGGGGCATAATTACCACATCCCAACGGTGCCCATGCATACATTTTTGCTTCTTCATCAAATTCCGATTTGCACTTCAAATCGTTTTCTTTATTCTATCATAGCATCCATTATTCCGCCATCAGTCTTTCGAACCAGGTATCCATGACAATGATGAACTGGCCTGCTCCTGGCAATTCTTGCAGCATTTCGTCAAGAGTTTTCTGTTTCACGTATTTCTGCACATACACCCAACAGGCAACGCTACTGGATTCTGATACAATGTCAGCTATGGTTTTGCGCATAAGCTCTTCAAATTCAGCAATT
>ENA-ORRL01000302-ORRL01000302.1-human-gut-metagenome-genome-assembly--contig:-NODE-302-length-58936-cov-7.912349_pt1 | contig 58936 bp, 37 predicted proteins | sample MGYA00242175_ERZ509134 | MGnify/ENA primary metagenome ERZ509134 (study PRJEB26280, sample SAMEA2338660) | human gut metagenome | biome: human gut; feature: human-associated habitat; material: faeces... | reverse complement strand
TTTGTTTTTTGCACTTCAAATATACAAAATATTTCATACAAAAACAATAGCTATTCTTTTGATTATCAAAGGAATAGCTATATTTTTGACGTGGCTATGGCGGGAGGATGATAGGGGTTGAGTATGCGTGTCTACCAGCTGATACGGGTATCGGGAGGGCGTCCGGCAGCGACAAGTGGTCATCGAACAGCACGCAGGAAACGTTTGGATGATCTGGAGCGAATAATGCGAATGGTGTCCTCTGCAATACCTATCATCACATTCAGATACTATCCTTATAAACAAAGAAGCTGACCTTTTGGGTCAGCCTCATCAAAAAATCAATATATCTGAAACTGGTTCTACAGCTTGGTGATGTCAATGAATTCGCCACGCTCTCTCTGTTCTTTAATCAGTCTCTCGAAAGCACGACGTTTGGAATCATTGACACTTTTCCTGGAGATGATGTTTGGAACTGCTACGCCTATGGCGATAGCTCCGATTATCAGGGAAGCATTGAGACCGTTTACTCCGGAGCATACGAAGTTGCTCATCTGTTCATCTACTGTGCCTGAGACCATGATGAGCGAGTACAGGCAGCGGTACATGAGCACCCCAGGTGCCATTGGAATCACACTTGAGATGGCAATCACCTGATGCGGTGTATGGAAAACGTGTGCAGCCTTGACGCAGATGACGGAAATAAGGGTTGACCCTGCAAGCGAACCGATTATGCCTCCCTGTCCGAGGCTGAAAGAACAGTACATGTCAGGGTGAAGGCTTACTAAATTCCTGGTACAGACAGCGATGATGCCGCCGACGGCAACGACAGGAAGAAGCCTTGTCGGGATGTTGAAAATCATTGAAAATCCCATTGCGGAAATTGCGGCTGCGACAGCATACATCCAGTACGGGTGTTCCGGAACCATCGGAATCGACATGATGTCCGGCGCGAAATGGAAGGTCCAGCGGCAGACTTTCAATGCCAGCAGGATTCCGAAGGCCATTCCGAACATCATCATTATGGTGTTGATGGCCCTTTCCAGACCCACTCTGAAATTGGTGTCCAACATGTCATCCACGAAGTTGATGAGCGGAACTCCTGGTACGATGAACAGCGCACATGCGAGAAGCGGGTGGAGCGGAGTTGTCGTCCACGCAGGGAGATATGTGGTGAGCCACGCTACCATTGTGGAAACGAACGCCGCGATGGCGATGGAAAAATATTTGTTGACGCCGAGCTTGTTGAAAGTGGCGCGGCAGTTGAATCCGAGGAAAGCAGCGAGCGATGCGTAGAGGAACGCAATCCAGTCGCAGCCGAACTGGATGCAGAATCCGCCGCAGGCCAATGCTGCACCGGCGGAAGTCACCAGCTGGTTGTAGTTGCGTGGCCTTTCGGCGATTTTCTCCAGTTCCTTCTCGTATTGTTCGGCGGAGAAATGTTTGCGCACGGCCTTGTATGTGAGGTGGCTGATGGCTTCGATGGTAGTGAAGTTGATGCCGTCCTTGACGCGTTTCTGGAATTTCGTGAAAGAGTGGGCTTCGTCGCTGAAGTTTACCATCAAGATGTTATGGTCAATGAAGATATGGAGGTTTTCCTCGTTGAAACCGAGGAAAAGAGCTGCTCTTACCATGTTTCTGCGGATTCGGTTAGTGTCCGCTGCGCTTTCCAGCAAAAGCTGTCCGGTCCTGAGCAGCAGATCCAGCCTTTTTCTCAATGACAGCAACAGGTTGTCGGCTTTGTTTTTCTGAAGATTTTCGTGGATGTCTTTTACGTTCTCCATGACCCTGATTTCGGCCTCTGTCAGTTCCAGGCCTTCTGTAGCGTTCGCCATCATTTCCGGCGATGCCTGCAGTTTGTATGATTCACTCATGATGTTGTGCTAGCTAATTTCGCCACAAAGTTACAAGTACTTTGTCTATTGGCAAAATACTAAAACGGTTATTTGTATAATAGTTGCGGTTGGCTGGTGGCTTTTCAATAGTTTTTATTTAATTTTGTGGATTGGCCGGGGCAATGGTGCTTCCGGCAGCAAGAAGTTTTGAAATGGAAAGAAAGACTAGAGTAAGATTTGCTCCGTCACCTACCGGCCCTCTTCATATGGGCGGTGTCAGGACGGCACTTTACAATTACCTGTTCGCTAAGCAGAACGGAGGAGATTTCATAATCAGAATCGAAGACACTGACTCCCACAGATTCGTTCCGGGAGCGGAAAAATATATCATTGAAGCACTCAACTGGTGCGGCATTCATCCTGATGAAGGTGTGGATGAGAACGGAAACGTAGTGGAAACACCGTCCGAGAGGCATCCTCACGCGCCATACCGCCAGTCACAGAGAAAAGGCATTTACCGCAAGTTCGCTGACCAGCTTATCGGGAATGGTTACGCATACTATGCCTTCGATACCGCAGAGGAACTTGACGCGAAACGCGCTGAGGCAGAGGCTGCCGGAAAGACTTTTATTTACAATCAGGAAACAAGGATGGAGCTTCGCAATTCCCTTACTCTCCCTGAGGATGAGGTAAAGAAACTGCTGGAGACCACAGACAGCTGGACCATCCGCTTCAAGATGCCTAACGATACGGTCGTGAAGATGGACGACCTCATCCGCGGTCACATCGAGGTCAATACCGACACATTGGATGACAAGGTCCTCTGGAAGAGGGCTGACGAACTTCCTACGTATCACCTGGCAAACATTGTGGATGACCATCTTATGGAAATCACGGAGGTTATCCGCGGTGAGGAATGGCTTCCGTCATTGCCTCTCCACTATATGCTTTACAAGGCTTTCGGCTGGGAGGAGACGATGCCGCGTTTCGCGCACCTTTCACTCCTTCTGAAGCCTGACGGAAAAGGCAAGCTCAGCAAACGTGACGGCGACAGGCTCGGATTCCCTGTCTTCCCGCTCAGATGGGTCAATGCCGAAGGTGAAGTTTCCCACGGCTATCGTGAGGACGGCTATTTCCCAGAGGCATTTGTGAACATGCTTGCAATGCTCGGATGGAATCCGGGAACGGAGCAGGAGATCTTCAGCATTGATGAACTTGTAAAGGTCTTCTCTCTTGACCGCGTCATCAAGTCCGGCGCCCGTTTCAATCCTGAGAAGGCGAAGTGGTACAACAAGGAGTATCTCCGCATGAAGTCCGACGACGAACTCACAGACCTGTTTATTCCGGTTCTCGAGGAGCACGGAATAAAAGTCGTGGAGTGTCCTGCATGTGCATTGACGGCAGGCGCGCAGTTCGCCGGCAAAGGCGTTGACTTCAAGAATCATATCGTTACTAAGGAATATGTCCATGACGTTGTCGCTTTTGTTAAGGAAAGGGCTTCTTTCGTCAAGGATATCTGGCTGAATGCATCCTGCCTGTTCGTTTCACCGCTCGAATATGAGAAATACGGTGTCAAATCAGGCGCTGCGGCAGAGGCTGCCAAGCCGGCTGACCCGAGACGTGCCGCTGACCCTCGTGCAAAGGTTTATGACGATACGCTTACGGCTCCGTTCCTGGCTAAAGATGCCGACAAGTTCTGGAAACCTGAAGGCTATCAGCCTGCATATCAGGTGACTGAGCATGTCTGCGGATTCGATGGCGCATTCACGAAGGAAAACATTGAACCATATCTTGAAGATTATATCTGCGAGCAGGGCTGGCCTATGGGCAAGGTCATGAACTGCATCCGTCTGGCTATTACAGGAGCTGCCAGCGGCCTCGGAATCGCTGATATCCTTTCGTTTATCGGCAAGGATGAGTTCAAGGCCCGTATGGCTTATGCCGGAGAGAGATTGGGCAGGGAATAGTTATGATGGCTCAAGTTCTGCATAAGCGGGACTTGAGTTGTCAGTTTAGTACGCTACTAGTGAACTCGACACAGGAGTTCCAACCATAAATTATTCATTGTTAAAGTTTGTTTTTATGACAATCGGTATTTGCAGCGACCACGCTGGTTTTGACTACAAAAGTCGTCTCATTCCTTATCTTGAAAAGATGGGTTATGCAGTAGAGGATTTCGGCACTCATTCTACTGAGAGCATGGATTATCCGGATGTTGCGCATCCTTTGGCTGAGGCTGTTGAAAGTGGCAAGGTTGATTGTGGAATTGCAATGTGCGGTACAGGCAATGGAATGGCTATGACTCTGAACAAACATCAGGGAATTCGTGCCGGTCTTGCATGGGGTACTGAAATCGGACGTCTGGTAAAGGCCCACAACAATGCCAATGTCCTCGTGATGCCTGCCCGTTTCATTTCTTTCAGAATGGTTCAGGCGATTACCAAGGTATGGCTTGAGACTCCTTTTGAGGGTGGACGTCACGAAAGACGCATCGAGAAAATAGCTTGTCGCTAATTTTTTCCCTGTCTGCAACATCCGGTATCGTCCGGATGTTGCAGGCGGATTCTGACAGATTTACATAACGGTTATCTATTGCTGATGGCATTGATCTTAAGCAAAGAAAATATAAATGGATTGGTCCTCTCCGGAAACATTGATGATTATCCGGAGGGGATTATTCTTCCTATAGACAAGCCTTACCGCTGGACATCTGCTGATGTCATCCGTAAGGTCAAATGGTGTGCGTGCAGGCATTTCCATAAGAAGAATCTGAAAGTCGGTCACGCCGGCACTCTGGACCCGCTGGCTACCGGCGTGCTGCTGGTATGCATCGGAAAGGCGACGAAATTGGCCGAGGACCTGCAGAAGCATGAGAAAGAGTACGTTGCGGGAATAACGTTCGGCGCCACGACTCCGTCTTATGACTTGGAAAAGGAGATTGACGCGAGGTATCCTGTGGATGGCGTGAGTGAGGAGTCTCTCCGTCGCGTGCTTCCTGGATTCCTTGGCGAGCAGGAGCAGGTCGCCCCACTTTTCTCCGCAAAGTCTGTGGATGGCGTGCGTGCCTATGAACTGGCCCGCAAGGAGTGGAAACGGATGCAGGCGCAGAAGGCGGAGCAGGTCGAGGCTGAGGTCAATGCCAGTGCGGCGGAGGCTTCCGCTTCCGAAGGTCAGGCTGTCGGCTTCGACCATTCCGCCGTGGAGACGCTAAGCAAGCAACTCATCAATATCATTGACATTGACCTTATCCGTTTCTGTCCTGACGGCATTCCTGCCGACAGTCTCGAACAGTGCGACGACGGTCTTCATAATCCCGACGGTTCGGTGAATCTCCGCAACAGCCGTATCAATGTGACTGACAATAGTTCGCTGGGGCTGCCTCATGCGGACATTCGTGTCGCGTGCTCCAAAGGTACTTATGTCAGGGCGTTGGCTCGTGACCTCGGTGAGGCTCTCGGCTCCGGTGCCCATCTTGACGGCTTGCGCAGGACTCGTACCGGTGGTTTCCGTGTGGAGGATGCCTTGTCTGTCGGACAGGCGGTATCGGTTCTCCAGTCCAATGCCACAGAGTGATTTGGCTATGATTCTGAACAGGATTTTTACAGATATGGAGTTCGGGCCGATAATGGTCCGGAAGAATTCCCGCAGCCGTTCTATCAGTATCCGTGTCCGTGCTTCTGAGGGGCGGACAGGCTCCCGCATTTCTGTAACCGTCCCGTATTCAAGAACTTTGCAGGATGGCATTGATTATCTCAATACCCGCCGGGACTGGGTTCGTGAGGCGTTGAGGAAGCAGGAAAAGGTCAATGCCAGTGCGCAGATTCATGATGGCTTCGTCATGCGTACCCTCTTGTCCCAGATTGTTTTCCGTCCTTCCGGAGAGGTTTCGCCAGTCTTGCCTTCTGCGGCTTCGGCTGGAAAACTGAGTTTCAGGATCCGCACGTCTGTCATTGACAATCCTCAGGACAGCGGCCGCTTGTGGCTCAGCCTCGACAATCCCACACATATCCGAATTGTCGAATTGCCTGCCGGCTTTTCGGCACCGAATGTCATTCCTCAGAAGGCCCTTAGGGATGTCCTTGTCGAGGTGCTTCGTGAGGAAGCGAAAATCCTTCTGCCTCAGAAACTTTCGTATTTTTCCGACCAGTATGGATTCCATTTTTACAAGGTGACCATCAAGCATAATTCTTCCAACTGGGGGAGCTGTTCCCGTGCCGGCAACATCAATCTGAACCTCAATCTCATCCGTCTTCCGGAACCCCTCTGCGACTACGTCCTCCTCCACGAACTGTGTCACCTCAAGGAGCCGAATCACGGCCCCCGTTTCCATGCCCTGCTGGAGCGCCTCTGCCTCAGCAATATCCGTCATCTCATCGACCTCGGCTCGCCCGATGCCATGAAATATCGCGCCTGGATAGACAATCTCGATGCTTCTGGTTCTTCAGCGGCATCCACATCCTCAAGTTTCTTCCGCCTCTTCAAACCCTCCTCCTCCCGCCCGTCCATGACTCCTCTGAACGAGTTCCTCAGCCGCGAAATCAGCAAATGGCGCCTGCTGTAATGTCCTAATTCTCGGGGCGGATAGTGTCCACATAGTTGCATTACTGCCTTGCTTTTCTTGGGAAAGACAATGGTCGACTCGTAAGAGGCTGCCGGGAATCAAAAAGCAAAACATTGCTTGTTTTTGTTACGACCAGGTGGCTGAAGAATTGTTTATGCTTGGACGTTAGAAGGCAATTGTGGTGACTTAATGTTTTGGAGGTCCGACAGAATCTCGTAGAATGGTCTCTGTGGAGAGTTCTATTTGCGAATTGAGCGGGCGTTGACTCCGGATGCTTCCTATGAGAAGTTTCACCGCCATACGTCCCATCTCTTCGACCCTTTGTCCGATGCGTGTGACAGCCGGAACGAAATAGTCTAGATAGATGTTGTTGTCAAAAGATACCAGAGATATGTCATCAGGAATCTTCAGCCCGGCTTCCCTGATGGCACGAATAGCTCCAAGTCCTATGGTGTTACTGAGAGCGAAGATTGCTGTCGGTTTGTTTGAACTGCTTAGAAGCAGTTTTGTCTCAATGTATCCGTTTTGAATTGTGAAGTCATTTCCGACAATTTGTTGGAACTCCTCCAATCCTGCGTTTTTCAGTGCGGACAAATACCCTTCAGTTCTTTTTCTGTTAGGCATGGAGTCTAGATTTCCCTGAATACAAGCTATTTTTCTGTGCCCGTTTCTTATGAGAATGTTCGTTCCATCAACGCCTCCCTGCCAGTTGTTTGTCACTACAAAAGGAAGTGAAGAATTTTCAAAGTATCTGTCCACAAGGATGATTGGTACGACCCGTTTGTTGAGGTCCTCAAGATAATCGGGGGCTGCACCGCAAGGAACTATTATCATTCCCTCAACTTTTCTGGAAACCAGCGCGCAAACAGAATCTTTTTGAGAAGATTCGTTTTCCATTGTATCTGTAACTATTGTCGTGTATCCGTGTTTTTTAGCTTCTGCAACAATAACACTAGAGATTTCGGCAAAATATGGGTTTGACATATCTGGTACAACAAGACCTATTGTTTCAGTTTTTCCGTTGCGCAGATTTTGTGCTATAATGTTAGGTGTATATCCGAGTTCACCAGCTGTTTTTCGGATGGCTTCTTTAGCACTCTCAGAAATTCTGAATTTTTCCGACTTTCCAGTCAAAACTCTTGATACAGTGGATGTTGAGTACCCTGTTTTTTTGGCAATTGTTTCTAGTGTGGTTTTCATACGTGTGGTTGTTTCTTTTGCTTGTTTTTGTTGGTGACGCATTCTGATTGCGCAATGAATTTGGTCTGTTTGCGCAAAAATATTGACTTTTTTCATCAAAAAATATAGTTTCTATGTATAATTTCGAAAATATCGTGAATATATTTGCGCAAACGATTGTGCAAAGACATGGATTCTTTGCAATGTCGAAAAGTAACCGATAATTATAACACAAATTGCAAAATGGGAAAAATCGTAGTGATAGGGAGTGCGAATACTGATCTTGTAATCAATACTTCGCGCATACCTGAACCAGGGGAGACGGTTCTCGGCGGCAAGTTTATGATGGCTGCTGGAGGAAAAGGTGCAAATCAGGCTGTGGCAGCGCAGAGGCTTGGTGCTGATGTCACTTTCGTCTCGTGTGTGGGAGATGATCTTTTTGGTCAGAACTCACTTGATAACTACCGTAGGGAAGGAATGAATATTTCCTTCATCACAGTTAAGGAAGGTGTACCATCTGGAGTCGCATCGATATTTGTAGATGCGCAAGCGGAGAATGTGATAGTTGTTGCTCCGGGAGCAAATTCTGAACTTCTCCAAAATGAAGTTGATGCCGCAGTTGCTGAAATTTCTTCTGCAGATTTTGTTCTGATGCAGTTGGAAACTCCGATGGAAACCGTTGAATTTGCCGCTTCCAAGGCTGTTGAAGCTGGCACCAGAATAGTTCTCAATCCGGCTCCTGCAGCCAGTCTTTCAGATGCTTTGCTTTCAAAACTGTGGTTGATTACCCCTAACCGTACTGAAGCTCAGCTGCTTACGGGTCTTCCTGTTACAAATGAACAGGAGGCTGCTGAGGCTGCTGAGGCTCTCGTTGCCAGAGGTGTTAAAAATGTGGTGATAACTCTCGGTTCGAAGGGAGCCTATGTGTTCTCCCAAAAATTCCGTGGTATCGTTCCGTCTATCCCGGTGGAAGCTGTTGATACAACGGCAGCAGGCGACACATTCAATGGTGCTCTCTGTGTTGCTCTCTCTGAAGGACGTAATTTGCAGGATGCCTGCAGATTTGCCGCGAAGGCTGCTGCCATTTCTGTCACTCGGATGGGGGCTCAGCCTTCAATACCATATAGGAAAGAAATTGTAGAATAATAACCATCTAATCTGGAAGTTAAAATGAAAAGATTTGTCTTGATTCTGTCTGCAACCTTATCCTTGCTTTGTGTGTGGAATTATGCCTATGCGCAGTCCGGGAAGGTGAACGGAACTGTTACGGATGAAAAAAGAAATCCGATGACAGGTGCTACCGTGGTTGTTCTGGGTACTCAGAAATATACCATTACCGATATCGACGGTCAATTCTCAATTGATGCTGCCCAAGGTGAGACTCTTCGGGTTTCATATCTCGGGTATGACGATTCTGACGTGACAGTTACAAATTCAAAAGTATATGACGTGACGCTTACGCCTTCGGCAGCAACAATGCTGGACGAGACAGTTGTTATCGGTTATGGAACATCCACAAAAAAGGAAATTACAGGTTCGGTTACAAGCCTTAAGTCGGAGGATTTCGATAAGGGTGCATTTGCGGATGCATCTGCCCTATTGCAAGGAAAAGTCGCTGGCCTCTCAATCACGAATCCGAATGGTGCGGATCCTAATGCCTCAATGGAGATTCTTCTTCGCGGAACGAATACACTGTCAGCAGGTCAGGGACCGCTTGTTATTATCGACGGTGTCAGTGGTGCCGATATACGGAGCATAAACTTTCAGGAAGTTGAGAGCATAGATGTCCTTAAGGATGGTTCTGCTGCTGCAATTTATGGAACTCGAGGAACTAATGGAGTCATAATCATAACTACAAAAAGAGCAAAGGCGGGAAGGACCTCTGTTGAATATGATGCACAGGCTTCTGTACAGTCTGTACTTTCTCGGGCGGTTCCAATGACGGCAGAAGAGTTTAAGTATGCAATCGAGAATTATAAACCGGCGTTATCATCTTCTCTTTATGGGGCGCAGACAGACTGGTTCAAGGAAGTTACGAGGACACCATTCTCACACAGACACTCTCTTGCTGTTGCAGGAGGCTCCGATGTGTTCTCTCACAGAACGACTTTGAATGTTGAGCAGAATCAGGGTCTTCTCAAGAACAACAATGCGGAAAAATATCTTATCAAGACCAATGTTCATCAGGATGCCCTACAAGGTTGGCTCTCTTTTGACTATAATCTGAGTTATGGAAAACGTAAATACGAGGGTACCCGTACCGGAATTTTCCGTCAAGCGTTCTTTCATAATCCCACAGAACCTGTTTATGATGAGACAGATACGGAACATGGCGGTTATTACACGGTTTCCTCAATGGACTATTATAATCCGGTAGCCATGCTTAACGAAAGAAAGAGCAATTATGATGTGGATGCAGTTTCTGCAAACGGACGGGCAACCTTGAATATATTGCCTGTGAAGGGTTTGAAATGGGATAATTTCGTTGCGTGGACGACTGAGAACAGCCGTTATACGGACTATAAGACCAAATATTATCCTGGCGAATGGGGACTGAACGGCTCGGCAGAGATTTCTAATTCAAGAACTTGCGACATTCAGTATGAGAGTACTGTCCAATATGGTGGGAAATTTGGCAAACATTCTATTCAGGCGGTTCTCGGTTATTCTTACGAGCAGCATGATTCTTACAGTTCTTCCGCAGGAAATTACGACTTTGATACAGATTGGTTCGGTGTGAACAATCTTGGTGGCGGCAAGGCTCTGCTTAGCGGTAATGCCAGTCTTGATTCATACAGAGAAGCTAACCGCTATATTGCTTTTTTCGGAAGGGTGATGTATAATTATGATGAAAAGTATATAGCTTCTGTTTCATTGCGCCGTGACGGATCTAGTCGTTTCGGATTGAATAACAAATGGGGATGGTTCCCGGCAGTCAGCCTTGGTTGGCGAATCTCTCAAGAAAACTTCCTTAAAGATGTGAAGTGGCTTGACGACCTCAAGTTGCGTGCGGGTTTCGGAATGACCGGAAATCAGGACTTTGAAAACTACAAGTCACTTTTCCTCGTCAAAACCAGTGGAAACTTCTACTATGACGGTAAATGGTCAACTGCCTATGCCCCTGCAAGCAATGCCAATCCTAATCTTTCATGGGAGAAAAAAACTGAGTACAACGTAGGTATGGACTTCTCCTTGTTCAATGGACGTCTCAGCGGAACTGTCGATTATTATTATCGTCTTACCACTGATCTTCTTTATAACTACACGGTGCCGGTCCCTCCTTACGACTATTCTACACTATTTACGAATGTTGGAAAAATTAGCAATAGCGGTATTGAACTGACTCTCAGTGGAATACCTGTTAAGACGAAGAATATTAGCTGGCTTACGACTCTCACTTTCGCCCACAATGCGAATAAACTTGTCTCTTTTACTAACGAAGAATTCTCCGGTCAGGAATATCGTATCGGATGGCTCAATACACCTCTTGGCTGCTACTGTCAGCGTCTGATTGAAGGCGAGAGTATCGGTTCTTTCTATGGGCCGGAATATGATGGTCTTAGAGCGAGTGGAACGATAAAGGTAAAGCAGGCAACCGAGAAAGAATGGGTGAAACTTGGAAGTGCCTATCCTGTGTGCGACCTTGGGTGGAGCAACAACCTGAAATTATGGGATTTTACCCTGAGCGCTACTTTCCGTGCATCCATCGGAGGTAAGGTTTTCAATCAAATGAGGGCTGTTTATGAGTGTGTAAATGAACTTGGTTTGAAAAATGTTCTCGGAACATGGCTTGATGAGCCTGAATACACTGGGAAGGTGGTATATTGTTCTAAATATCTTGAGGATGCATCATTTCTCAAACTTGACAACCTGACTTTGAGTTATGATATCCCTTTGAAGAACAGAAATTTCGTGAAGAGTCTGTGCTTTTCGTTGACTGGTCAGAACCTCTTTGTGCTCACGGGTTACAAAGGAGTTGATCCTGAAGTCAAGAGAAGTGGTTTGACTCCGGGAATTGAAGGATTGAGTTATTACCCGAGAACAAGAGTATTCACATTAGGTGCAAGCATTAAATTCTAAGGAGATGAAACGTCTTTTCACAATATCTGCGGTTGCGGCAATGGTTGCCGTATCCTGCACAAATTTGGAAGAGGAAATATATTCCCGGATTCCAAAAGATACATTTCTCAGCGACGATGCAAATGTCGCTCTATACACTTCTAGACCTTATACCGCATTACAGAGTTGGGGATCCGAGCAGAGTATGTTGACTCTGATATTCCAACTTTCCAATGAAGCGGCAATCCCGAGAGCATACAATGGCAGTTGGGCGGAATCAAGGTATAGCGAACTGCAGAGACATTCAATTCCGGCCGGGAACAAGCTGGTACGCTGCGGATGGGATTTCTGCTTTGACGGTATTGCCGCTTGCAATGACGCGATATACGAATTGCAGAGGGTGAAAGAGCAGACGGATCTGGTGCTGAAGAGTACAGCTGAAATAAAGGTCTTACGTGCCTATTACTATCTTCTTGCCGTGGACTGCTGGGGAAATGTGCCGTTCTCGATAGACAAGACACAAACAAGTTATCCTGAGCAGAAGGACCGCAAGTTTATGCTCAAGTTTATTGAGGATGAAATCAAGGAGAATATTGACATTCTTGACGAAAATGTTTCATCGTTGACTTACGGGAGAGTTACCAAAGGAGTTGCGCAGTTCCTTCTTGCCAAAATTTATCTCAATTCAGAGGAGTGGACCGGTGTTGCTCGTTATGAGGAAGCTGAAAAAATATGTTCCGATATAATGACAGGAGGACAGTATAAACTTGCATCTACTTATTCTGCAAATTTCGCGATTAACAATGAGAATGGTCCGGAGGCAATTTTTGCCATTCCTCATAGCAGCGTCTATACCAATTATGCTTTCTACATCTATGTGATGACTTTTAATGACGATCTTCAGAAGGCTTTCAACATAGGTGATACATGGAATGGCTCCCTTATAGCTCAGCCGGATTTCTTTGACTCTTATGAACCGGGGGATACCAGAAAGTCTGATACATGGCTCTTCGGACAGGTTTACAATCCTGACGGGACGAAATATCAGTACAAAGAAGTGGCGATAGATGCTTCTGGTAATCAGAGTACTGTAATGAAAGATTATGTTTTGTCAGGCTCGCCGATTGATGAGGGCAAATATGTCACAGGCATCGGTCGTTTTGAGGGAGCAAGAATAATCAAGTGGCCATATCAGACCGACGGTACATTGAGTTCTTACAGGATATCTATGGAGAATGATTTCTATCTGATGCGTTATTCCGATGTGGTGCTTATGTATGTTGAAGCACTTGTCCGTCAGGGAAAGACGGTTGAAGCTGCCGCTGTTTCGGAATTTGTTCGCATAAGGGAACGTGCCGGACTCGCCCCTATGAGCGCATCAGAACTTACACTTGACAACCTTTTGCTAGAGCGTCAGCACGAACTCGCCCTTGAAGGATGGTCTCGTCAGGATTTGATTCGTTTCGGGAAATATACAAAGTCATGGTGGGCAAAGCCTGAAGGCGAGGACTATATGAAACTTTTGCCGATTCCTGATTTAAGGATGGGCGATAATCCTAATCTTATTCAGAATAACGGATATAACAAATAATGTCATATGAAAAAGAAAATCATATTTTTATTTGCCTTGGCTCTCCTTTGTATGGCCAGTTGCACTGGCACTTCTGAAAACGAAAAGGCGATATCTTTTGATGAGCTCAGAAGCAAGATTGCAGGTGCCTGGCTAGGACAGATGGTGGGAAATATCTACGGACTTGAGTATGAAAACAAGTTTGTTGAGCAACCTGGAGAGGGGCCATTCGTGTGGAATAAGGCTATGCGTAAGATGACTGCGGTTGATGGCGCATTCTCAGACGATGATACGGATGTGGAATATATGTACTTGCTTATGATGGAGAAATATGGAGTGCATCCGACTTACGAACAAATGCGAGAGGGGTGGATGTACCACATTAGAGACAGGGTGTGGCTTGCCAATAGGGCAGCCCTCGGAGCAATGCATTACGGACTTACGCCTCCGTTTACGGGAACAGAGGCAAATAACCCTCATTGGTTTCAGATTGATCCGCAACTTATAAATGAAATTTGGTCATATACGGCTCCTGGAATGGTTTCTTATGCGGCGGGTATTTCAGATTGGGCTGCACGCATTACCAGCGACTCATGGGCAACTTCCCCGACGGTTGTCTATGGCGCCATGTATTCAGCTGCGTTCTTTGAATCGGACATAAGAAAACTAATGGAAGGTGCTCTTGATTATCTTCCTGCTGATGACAAATTTGCGAAGACGGTACGTGAATGCATGCGTCTTTATGATGAGAATCCCGAGGATTGGCACGATGCGAGGGCTTTTATAAAGGAAAAGTATTATGATGAAGAGCCATCTTTCACAAAAACTATCTGGAATGCAAACCTTAATGGTGCTATGGGTATGCTTGCACTTCTATATGGCAATGGGGATATTGAAAAGACTCTAAACATTGGCTGTGCCCTCGGTTTTGACGCGGACAATCAAACTGCGACAACTTGCGGAATATTGGGAGTGATAAATGGCGGAGAAAATGTTCCTAAAGAGTGGTCAATGCCTTTTGAACATTGGACAAAGCCGTTCAATGACAGATATATAAATGTGACGAGATATGATCTTCCGGATGCATCTATCGATGATATGATTGACCGTACCGTGGAAATCGCAGCGAAAGTCGCGGTGGCAAATGGTGGACGTGTCGAAATGCGTGACGGTGTCAAGTATCTTGTTGTTAACACGGCAGCTAAATTTCATGCGCCTCTTGAATTTTGTGTCGGACCTCAGCCGCGTATCGTATGCGGAGAGCCTGTGGATTATGACTTCAGTTGCGTTTCCAACAGGCAGTATAAATGGAAGCTTGTCGAAGGGACTCTTCCTGAGGGACTGAAATTCAATGACGGCCGTCTTAGCGGCACTACATCAAAGAAAGGTGACTGGAAAATCAAGCTGTCGCTTTCAGATGGCAAGGAAACAATCACCAAGGATTTTGTTATTACCGTTCGCGGACGTAATATTGCTCCTGAGGGAAAGGTCGTGGCATCAGTAAAGAAAACTAATTTTGAGGTTATGGATTCTTGCTGGCTTACAAATTCCAGAGCATACTATGCGGATAGCGTCAATGTCATAAATGATGGAGTCCTTTCTGGAGCTGGCTCGGTTTTCTGCTCGCTGTCGTCAAAATCAAATGCTCCAAGGCAGGATTGGTTCGGCTATACTTGGGATGAAACGAGAACTTTTGACAAATTGGCCTTTCGTTATGGTTGTCTTGAGGAATTTGGCGGATGGTATAAAAATATGAGAATTGAGGTTCTTGATGAAAAAGGCAATTGGATTCCCGTCACTTCTTCTGTCTCTCCTGCACTTCCGAAGAGCGACGTGGTGTTTATTCAGCCTCATAATGCGGAGTTTCTGTTCAGTTTTCGGCCCGTCACTTCACGTGGTGTCAGGGTAATTGGAGACGACCATGTCGAGAAGCATTGGCATAAATACACCAAGGCTGTTTCTGCTTTCATATCGGTGTCTGAAATTGAAGTTTACGAGTCTGCCAAGCCGGAAGTGACCGGGCTGGTGACAATGTCCAAGGATGAACTTCGGGACAGAATCGAAGGAGGCTGGGCCGGACAGACCATCGGTGTTGTATATGGCGCCCCAACGGAGTTCAAGCATCAGGGGACACTTATTCCTGACTCTCAGCCGATTTCTTGGGGAGAGGGATATGTTAAATATTGGTGGGAACGCAAACCTGGACTATTTGATGATATCTACAATGACCTTACTTTTGCTGAAGCATTTGAAGAATATGGGCTGGATTGTACAGCTTCCGAACTGGCAATGAAGTTCGCCTATGCTGATTATCACCTTGCTCACGCGAATCAAGCCGGACGCTATAATATCCGTCAAGGTGTGATGCCTCCGATGTCAGGAAATTGGATGAACAATCCTCATGCGGATGACCTTGATTCTCAGATTGAATCTGATTTTATTGGGTTGATGTCTCCAGGAATGGTGAATAAGGCTCTTGACATTGCCGACAAAGTCGGACACATAATGAATAGTGGTGACGGATTCTATGGCGGAGCATTTGTGGCCGGACTATATTCTGCCGCGTTTGTACTTCGCAAGCCGTCCGACATACTTGACGCAGCTCTAGAGGGAATCCCTCAGGAGAGCAGTTTCTGGCAGTGTGTGAACGATGTCCGCAAGTTGCATAAGATTTATCCGAATGACTGGAAACAGTCTTGGTTTGAGATTCTGAAAAAATGGGGCTCAGACACCGGTTGTCCGAAGGGAGTATTCTTAAGTTTTGATATTGATGCGAAACTGAATTCCGCATATGTTGCCATGGGGCTTCTATATGGTGATGGCGACTTTGCGAAATCAATAGAGATTGCCACACGTTGCGGACAGGACAGTGATTGCAATCCGTCTACAGTTGGTGGCGTATTGGGCGTAATGTATGGGAAGAAAGCGATTCCTGATTTTTGGAAACTTCCGCTTGAGGAAATCTGGGACAAAGATTTTGAGGGAACTGATGTGTCTTTGGCAAAAGGTTCGGATTATTCCTTTAAACACGCACTTGAACTGATATCTCGAAATGGAGGAAATGTTACTGCCGATGCTGTCCAGATTCCGCAGTATCCCATAGATGGACTTGTTCTTGAACAGAATTTTACTGATACATATCCTATCTTTCGCGATCAGAAGGACGCATGGATGGAAAAGGAATATGAATTTGATTTCAATGGAAACGGTTTCTGTATTTGGGGAAATCTTGTTTGTCTTCGCGGAATAAGCCGAGACTATGCTGACAGGGTCTCAAAGAAACATGTTGGCTCGGAAGTTTTCGCAATGGCGGAGCAGAATGACGACTATGTGGCAGAAATCGAGGTTTGGATTGATGGAAAACTAGATCAAGTCTCAATCCTTCCGATGCGAGGAACGTCCAGAAAGTTGGAGCCTGCGTGGAAATACAGAATGGATGAGGGCCATCACACTGTCAAGATGATTTGGCGTAATCCTCGTCCACAGACATATCTGTTACGCATAAATGCAATTCAATATTATTCGGAACATCCGTTAACCGATCCTTATTATCACAATTAAGATTGTTGGCTTAAAATATATTTAAAAATGAATAAAGGTCTTCATTATATTCTTGTGGCTCTTCTTGCTGTGTCATGCAGCGGAAAAACTGTTATGCCTTACGGGAAGACTGTTACTCTCTCGGAAGATGTGCTAGCCGACAAAATTCGTGGCGGGTGGTTTGCTCAGACCATAGGCTGTACATACGGCGGTCCGACAGAATTTAAATTCAAGGGCGGTTTGATTCAGGATAACCAGCCTATAATATGGTACGACAACTACATCTACGATACTTTCATTGAGGATCCGGGTCTGTATGATGATGTTTATATGGACTTGACATTTCTTGAGGTGATGGCTGAGAACGGACTTGATGCTCCAGTCGAACTCTATGCGGAGCAGTTTGCAAATGCTGATTACAAGCTTTGGCATGCGAACCAAGCAGCCCGCTACAATATTCTCAATGGGATAATGCCTCCGGAATCTGGTCATTGGAAGAATAATCCACATGCTGATGATATCGATTTTCAGATTGAAGCAGATTTTATCGGAATGCTTTATCCTGGTATGTTGAATTCTGCGTCGGAGTGTTGTGACCGTATAGGACATATTATGAATTATGGGGATGGGTGGTATGGCGGTGTCTTTATTAGTTCACTCTACTCTCTCGCCTATATTTGCAACGATATACCCACTTTGGTCAGAGAGGCTGTGAAGATTATTCCTGAAGGAACGAAATTCCGTTCTTGTATTGACGATGTAATCAAATTGCACTCTAAATATCCTAGGGATTGGAAACAGGCTTGGTTTGAGATTGGTAAACTTCACAGTTTCGATATCGGATGTCCTGAAGGTGTATGGAACGGGTTTAACATTGACGCGGTTATTAACGCTGCCTATGTGGTTATGGGACTGCTCTATGGAGAAGGTGATTTCGAAAGAACTATGGATATAGCAACTCGTTGTGGTCAGGATTCCGACTGTAATCCGGCCTCAGCGGCAGGTGTGCTCGGGGTTATGAAAGGTTATAAGGCCATTCCTGAAAAGTATAGAAAAGCTGCGGAGAAAATATCATCCATACCATTTCCTTACACGAGTTTAAGCCTTGATGAAACTTGTGCCAAGAATATGGATCTGATTAAGACGGCTGTTGCCGACAATGGAGGTTCTGTTTCTGAACTAGGCATTTCGTTCAATGTTCAGACTCCTCATCAGGTGGCGTGGGAACAGTCATTCCAAGGCATTCGACCAGTGGGGAAAGTTGTGCTGAAAAAGCACTTTGCCGATTCGCTGGAACTGAAATTTGATGGCAACTCTATTGTCGTCGAGGGTAGTGTAGTTAAGACAGGACATAGCGATGATGCGTATCAGGCGCACATTCAGGCTTGGCTTGATGGAGGCCTGGTGGAGGAATTCACTATGCCATATGACTACATAACGAGGAAATACGAGATATTTTCGAGATACTGTTTTGATAGCGGAAATCATAGGCTGGTACTGAAACTTCTCAATCCTCATCCGGATTTTGAAATTAATGCACAGGAAATGGTAATTTATGATAAAGATGAATAGGTTAAACGGAATTCTTTTTTTGCTGGCTCTTCTCTTTATAAGTGCTATGGGATGCAGTTCCAAGCGCATCCTTCCGGACCATCTAGGCCCTTTTCAGCGCTATACTCAAGAGATTGTGATGCATAGCGATATATTGGGCACGGATGTCAAGTTTGGAGTGCTCTTGCCCGAGAGTTACCGCGATGATGCTGACAGACGCTATCCTGTCGTCTATATGCTTCACGGATATGGTGATAACCATACTTCTTGGAATGGGAATTATCTTCACGCCAATGCCCGGATTCAGGCTCTCGAGAAAAATGGACTCAGTGAAATGATTTACATTTTTCCTGCCGGCTACAATTCATACTATTGCAACTACTACAATGGTAAATATAATTATATGAATATGTTCGTCCAAGAACTGGTGCCTCACGTCGACAAGTCTTTCCGCACTGTCGCTGATCGTGCACACAGGGCTTTAACCGGCTATTCTATGGGTGGTTTCGGCGCGATGATTTTGGCTGAAAAACATCCGGAATTGTTTTCTTGCAGTGCTCCATTGAGTATGTCTTTCAGAACAGATGCGCAGTATATGACTGAATCGGGGAGCGGTTGGGACGGTCAGTGGGGACGAATTTTCGGAGGTGTGGGACAATTTGGTGCGTCAAGGTTGACGGATTATTATATTGATCATAATCCATACAGACAGTTCTGTGATGCCAACCGTCCTCAGTTGGAACGTGTAGAGTGGTTCTTTACCTGTGGAGATGACGAGGAACAGTTGCTGATCGCAAATGATTCACTTCACGTGATACTTCGAGACAGAAATTTTGCCCACGAGTTTAGAGTGGAAAATGGCGCTCATTCGTCTTCCTATTGGATGGATGCGCTCAATGAAGTTCTCCCGTGGATGGATTGTTGTATGAATGGTGCGGCATCATGGCCGGAGTGTAGTCGTCCAACTTATTCGAAGCAGGATGTATCTTTCGGAGAAGACAATAGCTTGAAGTCTTCGCTTTATGCATCAGAAGGCAATGGTGTCGGTGTGTTCTTCTTTTATAAAGGCTTGTCTGAGGAAGACGTGAAGAATGCCATGTCAGTGGTTTACACACCCAACACTAAGGCTAACTTCATTTTTCTTCCTTGCGATCTTACTGAAAAAAGTGCAGAAGCGTGGATTGAAACATATACGAGAAAATATAGTATGTCTTCAAAAGCGGTTGTTGCTTTCAGAGAGGCTGGAGAAGATGCTGTTGAATTGAGAAATAATTTCGTGTGGATTGCTCTTGCAGATGCTTTTGTGCCTGAATTTGAGACGGAAAAAGATCAAAGATGGTATTTTGCACAAACGGATGATTCTCCGTTTTATTTGGGGATGGACAATCTTTACCGCTCTTGTAAACGGTCTGGAGCAACTTTCGAATATCGGGTGATTGACGGTAGTGGAAACGCAGCAGAGGACAGGCTTCGTGAATTGTCCAAACTTAAGTCATACTTGACTTATTAAGTGATTCTTAAAAATAACTTCATTTATTAATAATCTTAAAACACGTAAAACATGAAAAAGTTTTTTGCAATCTCTGCTATGGCAGTTGTGACAATGTCCTTCATTTCTTGTGAGAAGGACGACAAGAAAAATGATGGTAATGGCGACGGCTCTGTGAAAATCGAGCGTGAGTGGAGGGTAAAAACCATGTCCGGCTACACTTACAATTATAATTCTGACGGTAAGGTGGCTTCTGTTGTGAGCAAGGATGACAACCGCGTGTTTGAATACAGCGGCAACAAACTCACCATCAAGGATAATGACGTGATTGAGTACACGATGACTCTCAATAACAAGGGTTTTGCTACTGCTGTTGAGAATGCTGACCACAAGTGGGTTATTGAGTATGATGCAGACGGCTATATGATTAAGGGCACAAAAGACGGCGTGCAGTGCACATCTCAGTCCATTTCTGACGGAAACATACTTTATTGGACGCGTTTTGACGACAAGAACAACTTCTGGAGAATGAAGGATGCCACTTATCTTGACAAACTTAATATCGGTTGTATCCAGACTCATTGGGCGGAAGACCTGGGCTTCAAGAGATGGGCTTGGGAAGCACGTCTTTTCGGAAACACTTCTGTAAATCTTATGGAAGCTTGTGTTTGGCACAATTTCGGTGATGTCATGGCTGAAAAGACAGCCGTGTACACATATGAGTATGATGCCAACGGGCTCGTTACAAAAGAAACCAAATATTATGGCGTATGGAACGAAACTGATACTACCGGAATGGATAAGGATAATGAGGTTACTTTCACTTGGGAAAAGATAAAGAAGTAGATTAGTATTCTTGTTGCATCAACGGCATTGTCGGTTCTGTCCGGCAATGCTGTCCTTAAATCAAACAATATGTTTATCGTCAACAGTTATTCGCTGGCAGTGGTATTCTGCTTCGTGACTATGCTTTGCTGGGGCTCTTGGGGCAATACCCAGAAACTTGCGGCAAAATCTTGGAGGTATGAACTTTTCTATTGGGACTATGTCATAGGAATGGTTCTATTCTCGCTTCTTCTTTGTTTTACCATGGGTAGCATCGGTTCAGAGGGGCGTCCATTTATTGAGGACCTCGGTCAAGCTGATGTGGCCAACATAGGCTGGGTGATACTCGGTGGCGTAATTTTCAACGCATCCAATATTTTGCTTTCAGCATCGACTTCTCTGGCTGGCCTCTCTGTGGCGTTTCCTCTTGGTGTAGGGCTTTCTCTTGTAATCGGAACGGTTGTGAACTACATTGGCGCTCCTAAGGGCAACCCTGTGCTATTGTTTGCTGGAATTGCACTTATTGTTGTTGCAATTATTTGCAACGGGGTCGCTTCAGGAAAAGTTCAGAAAGAAGGTGTTGACCCGGAAAGCAACAGAACAGGACTCATTCTCGCTGTGTGTGCCGGAGTCCTGATGGCTTTCTTCTATCGTTTTGTGGCAAAGGCAATGGATCTCGGCAATTTCGAGCATCCGACTCCAGGAATGGTAACTCCATACACGGCTATCTTCATCTTTTCACTTGGTGTACTTTTGAGTAACTTCATTTTCAATACATTTGTTATGAAGCAGCCTTTTGTCGGTGAACCCGTGACTTATAAACAATATTTCAAAGGTTCTTTTTCGACCCATCTTGTAGGAGTTCTAGGTGGAGCAATATGGTGTCTCGGAACAGCATTCAGTTACATAGCCGCAGGCAAAGCTGGAGCTGCCATCAGTTATGCTCTTGGACAGGGCGCGCCGATGATAGCTGCCATATGGGGCGTTTTCATATGGAAGGAGTTCAAGGGCTCAGACAAAAATGTCAATATTCTTCTAGGAGCAATGTTCCTTTTATTCATCGCCGGACTCGGCTTCATCATTGCCTCTGGGAACTAAGTTTTTTTTAATACACTTAATTGTCAGGCTCCGAACAATACGCTCGGAGCCTGACAGTTTGAATATACTACAGTTTAAGAACATATCCATCGTAGTGTGCACATATGTACTGGCTTCGATTGTGGTCGAAGTATGTTATTTAAGGCAGGTCTGTGATGTCTGGCCAGTAGGGATTTCAAAGATTGATGAAATCTTAGGTGATTGTAGCGATTATAAGTGTGGCTAAATCTTCTGATTGTGGTTTTTCGTATGAGCGAAGCGAACTTCCCACGGCCGCACCTCAATTGTGCGCATTAAATGACCCGGAAAACATTGAAGAGGTAGAAACCAAAGTAGACCCTATTTTATGAAAAGTCTCACGCAGTTGGCCACACTATTGTGTCCCTGACAGCATTATATTGCTATATTGCGTGATAGAAGGTTAGTTCCCGGTGTGGATGTTGCTATACGTAACTCCGGAGACGCTTACCGGGCCTCTGGGGTCGGCGGATTCTGTAATGCTTAAGTGGCTGTAAACCGGCGAGTTAATGAAATCCAAATCCGCCGACCCTGCCAAAATCGGAGGGGTCGGCGGATTTGCTGTTTGTAAGTTGCTGAAGGTTAATGCTTTAGAAAGTCCTAATCCGCCGACGGGGGAGTGCCGGTGGCGCCATGGATTGGTAGCTTGTCTCCGTCGTTCAGAATAGATGTACGGTCGGAATTTGACGTCCCATATCCATTGACACGGCGAGGGTATCTTTTGACAGAAATCACATCTTCTCTGAGCACGGTCTCAATGATTGCGATTGTGCGGATGGTGAAGTTGTGAGTGCCGCTCATCCACTTGGATATTTCCGCCTCTTTCCTTCCTGCGGCTTTTGCGAAATCAGCTTGGCTCCATCTTTTGCGTTGAAGAATTTCCCGTATCCTTCCGGCTATCTCGAATGAACGCTCGCTTTCGCGTTTGACTTCCTCCGGTACAGCATTTAGCATTTCTGCGAAAAGCGGATTGACATAATTGCCTTTTTCCATATCAGTGAATCTTAATCGTCAAATTATAAATAGCAGTTGCAATATCGACTCCATTGGCTTCCATGTCTGTCAAAACCTTGTCGATTGACTGAAGTGTCTTTACGTTTCTAAAAGAATCGGATCATCTTCGTAAACTCTTGTTTTCTTCTCTCCACCACCTCCAAGTATGAGTAGTGAATCCGTCATTCTTATGCAATATAGACGTAATGAGCCGCAGTTGTCGGAAGGTTTTCTCGGATATGTCAGCAACGGAATTGCACATACTCTATCTGAGAATTTCCCTTCCGGGCGGAAAAATGACTCTACTACGCCTTCTTTGCCAATGCCATTGATTGATGTTAAAATTGAATTCAAGTCATTTCTGAGTGGTATCGATTGCGTGTCTTTGAACTCTATTAAAAATTCTTCTGTCTCCGTTTTCTCATTTCCGTTAAGTCGTATCGAGAAGATATCGGCTTTTTCTGTCAATAGAAATGGTATAAATTCAATGTCTTTCATCTTTTATTCTTTGCCGCAAAGATAGGTTTAATTGTCTGAATTGCAAAGAATAATCTATAAAATATCTTAACTTATAAGTTAAGACTATCCAGTGCCGTTCCGAATGACAGTCACGGACAGGCCCGTGCGCATCTGTGGATTTTTACATCTTCCTTACGGACATTGCAAATCCGCCGCCAGGAGCCATTTTTACCGGCACCACGGACTCGCTCGTCACATTGACCTTCGATATTACATATGACTGCGGATTCGTCTTATAGTCAGCGTCTTCTGAATCGGCGTAGATGGTCACTTCATAATTCTCTCCGGCATCCAGGAACGACATCGGCACTTCGAACGAACGGGAGAGCTCATCGGTGACACCGCCTACAAACCATTGACCTGAATCCTTGTCCTGGCGCGCAACTATCAGATAATCACCCGGTTCTGCGAAAAGATACTTAGACTTGCGCCAATCGGCAGCTACGTCCTTTATGAACTGGAATGCATCGGCGTATTTCATGTAGTGCTCAGGGAAATCGGCAGCCATCTGGAGCGGAGAATACATTGTAAGGTAGAGCGCCAGCTGATTGCAGATTGTAGCATTGACATGAGACTTGTTGGTCGGGCAATTTTCCTTCATGTCCATCACGAAGACACCTGGGGTATAATCCATCGGACCGCCGTTCAGACGTGTGAACGGAAGAATCGTGACGTGCTGAGGATGGAGGCCTCCAAAAGCCTGATATTCAGTTCCTTTGGCAGATTCGTTGCCTATCATGTTCGGGTAGGTGCGGCACAGGCCCGTCGGACGGACAGCCTCATGCGCATTGACCATGATATGATGCTCGGCCGCCTTGCGGATGGCATACTGGTAATGATTGTTCATGTACTGGCCATAGTGATGCTCGCCGCGCGGGAAAATCTGGCCCACGTAACCGGACTTGACCGCGTCATAGCCATACTTATTCATAAGGTCGTAGGCGGCATCCATGTGACGCTCGTAATTCCTTATGGATGAGGATGTTTCATGATGCATCATAAGACGCACGCCTTTGGAGTGGGCATATTCGTTGAGACCTGCAATATCGAAATCAGGATAAGGCGTCACAAAATCGAAAACATCGTTCTTCGAGAAACTCTCCCAGTCCTCCCAACCGATGTTCCAGCCCTCCACCAGAACCTCCCCGAAGCCGTGCTCAGCGGCAAAGTCAATGTATCTGCGCACATTCTCCGTGTTGGCGCTGTGCTTTGGCGAGTGAGGCAACTTGCTGTAGTCCACGGTGTTGATATCCACCGGGCGGACATCTCCGGTGTAAGACCAGGATCCCTTTCCGCTGATCATTTCCCACCAGACACCGATATATTTTACAGGATGAATCCATGAAACGTCATCCAGAGCGCAAGGCTCATTGAGATTCAGTACGAGCCTTGACTCCAGCTGCCTGCAGGCATCGTCAGTCACCTGAATCGTCCTCCACGGGGACTTGGCCGGAGTCTGGATAGTGCCTTTGCCGCCTGTAGCGTCCGGAACGAGAGACGCTTTGAAGGTCAATGTCCCCGGCTCGAGTTCCAGGTTCATGCAGGAATAATCCACAAGTGCGGCCTCATGAAGATTGACATAGACACCGTCATCCGACTTCATTTGGAGCGAAGTCTGCACTGCATTGACAGAAAACGGGAAATGCCACGGGTTCGGAAGCAGCTGATCCGCCACCAATGACGGGATTTCGGAGATGCGGGAGCGTGTGTATTCGTATTCCTGCGTATCGAAGTCCCCCGGAATCCAGAAGGCCGTATAGTCTTCAGCCATAGCGAATTCCGTCAGCTCATCATTGATGATGAAATACTCCGGCCAAGCCATTGGACCGAACTCGTAGCGGAAGCCGAGACCATCATTGAAAAGCCTGAACCTGATGGCCATGTCACTTCCGGTCGGTTTGTGCTTGAGGCTGACTGTCAATTCGTTATAGTGGCATCTGATGGAGTCTTCTTCTCCCCAGACCGGTGCCCAAGTGTAGTCCAGGCTGTCGGTTTTCACGTCGGCAACTTCGAAATCCCTGTAGAAATCTATCTGGGGATGCTTGTCCACTTTGTCGATTTTGTCGCCCTGAACCTTCACCTCAGACACGTTCAGATCTCCTCTCAGCAGAAATCCCAACCGGCTGTCCAAGACAATGTGCTTTCCTTTGTAATCCAATGAATAATAAGGTGTTCCGTTATCTGACATGCTGAATCTCATCTCCAGATTCTTGTCAGGAGACAAGAGCTCGGCTGTTTTCGTTTTTGTGTCTTTGCTGGAGCATCCTCCCGCCGCAGCAAGAGTCATCGCCGCCCCCAGCATCATTGAAATTATCTTATTTATTCTTCCCATATCGGTGCTATTGTTATTTCGAATGAATAATTGTCGGCTGGAATCAGGTAGGTCGGGAGCGGGTGGTCACCGAAAGAGGAGACGCAGCCGAGGCCCATCTGCTTGAGGTCAATGTTGACGTAGGTCTGGCCGTTTGTTCGGTCCGCCTCATGCGCCACCTTCTTCAGTTCCAGAGAATGCTTGAACTCCGGATTGCGGTCGAGCATCTTTCGCGATACCGGCAGGGCTGATGCGGAAAACTCTGGTGCAGAAGAAGTTATGCGGATACCATTGCCGTTTTTGTCGATGATGCTGAACCATTTGAGGCCGCAATGCGTGCCGCACTCCTGCGGACGGACCATGCTGAAATCGTACTGCTCGCTCACACTTTGGGTATAATGCCCCATCAGCGCCGAACTCCTGCGGTCGCAATAACTGTCGAAAGGACCTTCACCGTAAAAGTCAATGACAGAGTACTCACCAGGCATCGCAAATTCGACTCCGACCCTGAAGAAATGCGGAGCCTCTTTCAGCCTGCCGGCATCCTCCAGCGAAAGTTTCGCCTTTATGACACCATGATTGTCAATGCTATATGTCAATACCGGCCTGAGGTAATCTTCTATCGGCCTGTAGCGGACCGTAACGACTCGTACATCCCCGTCCATCTCGTCTGACATTGACTCCGCCTCTAATGCCGGCGTTCTCCACGTGTCGAACATGCGTCGAGCCTCCTTATCGAAAGACAAATCCACCAGCATGCCTTCGTCATTGTCGGTGACTGCACGCCCAAAGCACGGAAGAATCGGCTCAGAAATCAGATTCCTGCCGAAAACAGAGTACTTTGTCAATGCCCCTGTACGCTTGTCGAATTCGACTTCGAAAGGAAGACTTGACAGCTTCGTATCAGCCTGATTCTCAGAATAGTTCCAGTTCTCGGCAATGGCAATCTGCTCATACGAGAGTTCGGCTCCTGCCGGCAGGATTCCGTCCTCCCGGTTCAGCCTGAAACTGAGATTCAGGTAAATGTCGGAACCTTCGGCCAGAGTTTTGTCAATGCTGAAGCCGAGGTCAATGACAGCTGAGTCCTGAGGATGAAGTTCAATGGCATTGACACAGCCCCTTTTGATGGCTGTTCCGTTGCGCATCAGTTCCCAGTCGAGGGAGAATCTGTCGAGAGGAATGAAGAAATATTCATTGAAAATGTGGATCTTGCCCTCTGCTGCCTCTTCCTTGCTTGACCATGCGAGTATGGAGCGGTGCTGATAGCGGACCTCGTATGCGTGGCGGTGCCATTCGCGCTCTGGGGAAATGAGACCGTTGCACATGAAGGATGCGTCGCTCGGGTCTTCGTCATTATAGTCGCCTCCGAACGCGAAAATGTGGTCGGAGCCGTATTTCTCTGCGTCCGCCGGCTTGTAAAGCGCCTGGTCCACGAAATCCCAGATGCAGCCGCCCTGGAACGTAGGATATTTGCGGATAAGGTCCCAATATTCTTTGAAGCCTCCCATGGAGTTGCCCATCGCGTGCGCGTATTCGCACATTATGAACGGACGGTCCTGGTTTTCATTGATATACTTCTCGGCATTGGCATAGCGGATGTACATCGGGGTGAAGATGTCGGAGTTGCGGTCCCTGTTCGCTCCGCCCTGTCCCTGCTCGTACTGTACCGGGCGGGTGGTGTCGAAGGCTTTGGCGAAGTCGTAGGCGTCATAGAAGTTCTTTCCGTTGCCGGACTCGTTTCCGAGACTCCAGATGATGACTGACGGATGGTTGCGGTCGCGTCTCATCATTCTCTCTACACGGTTGGTTATCTCCTTGTTGTACAGAGGGTTCTTGGCGATGGTGCCTTCTCCGTAGCCAAGGCCGTGTGCCTCGTTGTTGGCTTCGTCGATGACATAGAGGCCGTATTCGTCGCAGAGTTCATACCAATACGGGTCGTCCGGATAGTGGCAGGTTCGTACCGTATTGATATTCAGTTCTTTCATTATCTTGAGGTCGTGGCGCATATCTGCCTTGGAAATGCTGTAGGCGCCGTAAGGGTTCATCTCGTGGCGGTTCACTCCTTTTATCAGAATCGGCTGGCCGTTCACATAGAGGAGTTTGCCGTCGATTTTCACCGTTCTGAATCCTGTTTTCAGAGAGGCGTTCTCGCAGGTTTTCTGCCCGTCTGAAACACTGACATTGACCTTATAGAGGTTGGGAGTTTCGGCGGACCATAGTCTGGCTTCCGGCATTGACGCTGTGCCTTCAAATACCTTCAGCCCGTCCTCGGTCGCGGTCGGTTTCGTGAGGCTGACGCTGTATCCGAGTTCCGGAAGGCTGACATTGACCTTACGTACAGTCTTGGTTGTCAGGACTTTCCATGTGAAGGTGCCGTCGGCTTCGGCATTGACCTGAATGTCCTCGATGTGGCTGCGGTCGCGCGCGGTGAGGTAAGTTTCGCGGGCGATTCCGGTCAGTTTCCAGAAGTCCTGGTCTTCGAGGTAGGTTCCGTCGCACCAGCGGAAGATTTCGAAGGCGATGAGGTTGTCTTCGCCCGGTCTGATGAATTTCGTGACGTCGAATCTGGCCTCGAGCTTGCTGTCCTGGCTGTATCCGATCTCCTTTCCGTTGACCCATACGCGGATGTTGGACGTGGCGGAACCGATGTTCATTATGATTTGCTTGCCGGCCCAGTCGGACGGGATGGTGAAATGCTGCCTGTATTGGCCGACGTGGTTTTTCGCGGTCGGGACGAAAGGCGGGTTGTTTTCGAACTGGCCTTTCCAGCAGTAGCCTATGTTGACGTAGAGCGGGTCGCCATATCCGTTGACCTCCCAGATTCCGGGAACGGGCATGGTGTCCCACGCATTGTCTTCAGTGTCAATGCTGTAGAATGTTGTCAGCCTGCTCTCCGGGGTCTCGTACCACTTGAATTTCCAGAGTCCGTGGAGGCTCATGACTGGGTTGTCCGTGTGGAATGTCGCCCTCATCGGCATCCTGTTCCGTTCTACGACCGAGGCGTTCTGCCAGTCTGGACCGGTCCCGCCGGATGTCTTGTCTGCTGCGCCTGCGAGTGTGCCGATGCCGCAGAATGTCAGTATCAATGCTGCTATCTTTTTCATGTTTCGTCTCATTACATTTTGGATGCCTTGTAGGTTATGGTGGTGATTTCCACAGGTCCTACGGCGGTAATCTTGAATGTAGGCGCCTGCTCGATGAAATATGAACTTATCCATGTCGAGCGTGAGCCGTCTGACTCATAGTCGCAGTGGATATAGTCTCCCATATCGACATGTATCTTTCCCTTGAACATTATGTGGAGGCTGCCTCCTGAAAGGAACTGTGACTTGAGTTTTGCGTTAGGTACAAGTGTCTGTCCGTCAGCCAGATGGAGGACTCCTTCCTCGTTCTTTCCTTTGGTCTTGAAGTCGTCGAATCTGAGGTCACCGGTGAGGTTACAGAGATTGCCGGAAACGATTTCATTGATTTCGCATCCGGTGGCGGAAAAGTCCATTCCCAGTGCGAGCATCTTTTCCGAGCGGGCCCTGTCTTCGTATGTGCCTGCGAATCCGATGTAGCATCCGAGTTTGTGAACTTCTTTGCAGATGTCTGCAAGTTGTTCATCTGTAAAGTCATGGGTGTTGCCCATGCAGTAGAGATACGGTGCTCCGTTGCCCATGAAACGGCATCTTCCGAGGATTTCTTCCTTGGTCTTGTATCCCCAGTATTCGAGTATCGGGCCTGAGAATTCTTCCCTGTAGCCCCAGTACATGATGAAGTTGTTGCCCATGTAGGACTTGATGATATTGACCTCTTCCTCATCGACGTGCTGGATCATCGGCGCGATGTTGTTCCTTCTGCATTCTGTCAGGAACTCTTCCAGGGATGTGAGGTGGGTGCGGTATTTCGCGTATCTGGAGCGGTACACGAAATTGTTCATGAGTTCTTCGAAGGAGGTCTCGCTGATTACCACGTCTTTGGCGCTGCGGCCGTCCTTGTACATGACCTGACCGCCGAGTTTCCCGCCTTCTCCGTGCATGACGATGTATTTGCCGGGAGTCGCGGTCTTGTGTACGTTGCCTTCTATGAACTTGAATCCGAGTCTTGCGGCTATCTGTACGTCATAGACTGACTGACAGGGGATTATGACATCGCTATCTTCGTATATCTTGTCGATGAAGATGTGGCTGTAGTAGGGCCCTCCGAACTTGAACGGCCAGTTCGCATTGACGGCATTGACAGTGTTCATTTCGATTCTCCGGTCCTGGGCTCCGGCCTGCATCGCAAGGAGCGATGTGAGTAGTATCAGTAAAATTCGTTTCATTTTCAGAATAAGTTTCCCGAGTTTGCGAGTGCGAAACACCGCTTATAGAGCCCGTGAGGGCGAGAGTAAGTCCCTTCCCCGAGGGAAGGGACTTGGGTATCAATATGTTAGTTCTGTTTCTGTGTCCTGTACGGGCGTTTCGCGACGAAGTCACAGAAATCGTAATACAGTTCGAGGTCACGCGGATCGCCTGTCTGCTTCAAATACTGCACCGCATTCGTGTCCTGATAGTAGGCGAGCTGGCACTTTGCCCACGGTCCGCATTCCTTGAAGGTCTTCATGTATGCGCGGAGTTTGTATGCGAGACTTTCTTTTCCCCAGAGAGGTTTTACGGCAGCGCGCTCGTCCAGTTCCATCTCCATGGCCATTCCGTTGGCGATAGCCTGTTCGCAGGCTGTGCGTATCTGTGATTCAGGGACAGGATAGAAGAAGTAGTTCGGCTGGTACCATGCCATGTCGAAGCCCTTCTCGCGCCATTCGGTATATCCCGGGGCCTGGAAGTAAGGAATCCATGTGATAGGGTAGCCCTTGGAATGGACATAGTCTGAAATGGCAGGAAGAAGCGGGCTCTTGTCCAGAGTTTCCTCTGTAATCCAGTAGAAACCTGCAAGTTCCACGTTTTCGTATTTGTGCTCCTTGTACTTTTTCAGGCACTGGTCCACGAACCATTTGCAGGCTGCGATGCGGTCATTTTCATCGGAAAAGTCCGCAACCTTGTCCCCGAGCAGTCCCCAGTATGTGGTTCCGTGTTTTTTGGTCATTGACTCCTTGTACGGCATCGGGTCAGGGATGGAAATGATGATCTGACGCTTGGTCTCAGGTTTTCCCAGACGCTTGGACGCTTCTGCGACAGCTTTGTCAATGGCGTCGATGCAGCTCCCTTCTTCGAAGTAGTAGTCGATGAGCTTCATCCAGTCTGCCTGGTTGGCTGAAGGGAGGAATCGGCCGTCTTCATCCTTCATTCCCGGGGTAAATGTGACGTTGGAAGCCTGGTCGTTTCTGGTGTCCCAAATCTGGAGCAGCAGGTATCCGTCGAAGAGCCAATGCTCCTTTCCGTCGCGGTCCACATAAGACACGTAGTCGGCTGCGTATTTCTGGTCGTAGATGCTGCCGTTATGTCCGCCTGCATAGAACAGGACAATGTCGTTGGCAGTGATTTTCTTTATCTTCTTGGCCTCGCCTGAAACGGAGAGTGTGAACAGCGCCATGGCTGTGAGAAGAAGTTTCCCTAATGTTTTCATGATTATTTTATAAATGATTTGTATCTGTCTATAAATACGTGGTTCATGCCTGTGGCTGTAAGCCTTTCTGCAGCAGCGGAATAGCTTTCCCAAAATTCTGCGGTCAGGGCATCCATGCGTTCCGGATGATAGTAAAGCGCCTCACGTATGGTGTACATTCTGGCCATCCAGTCCGGGAAGAAGTATCCGAAATCCTCATGATTCCGTTTCAGATCGTAAACTGCCTCATAAGTGCGTTTCGTCGCTCCCTTGAGCCCGTCCAGTTTCGCACCGGCCTCCGCATATTCTATTTCGATGTCTTTTGCTGTCGCGCAGTCGGTAACCGGTATGTCAATGTCGATGGACATTTCTTTTCCGTTGAATGTCCAGGTCGCTTCTTTGTCATTGACCTTCACCGACTTTGGATATGCTGCCGACAGGATGCGGAGCGAGAATCTGCGGTCTGAAGGCATTCCTTCGTAGTCGCCTTTTCTCGGCGATATCACGACCTCGTGGCTCAGGCCGTTCCGCTCGGAACGGATCAATGTCTTCGCAAAATTATGTTCATAGTCCGGGTCAATGCCATTGTCTTCGTAGAGGCTGAAGCTGCTGTTCCCGTCGCCGGGGGCGATTACGATGATGATGTCCTCGTCGTTTCCGTCCAGGTTCATTTGCGTGCCGTCGTACATCGGGATGATGGCTCCGGCTTTGACAAACATCGGATACTCGTCCAGGGCATAGGTCCTCTCATATTCGCGGCCGCCTTCCAGCATTGATCCTGAACACCACTCATACCATTGGCCTTCAGGCAGATAGAATTTGTGGTGGCTGAGCCTGGATTCTCCGCGCGGAGCGGTTATCGGCGCTACGAAGACATTGTCTCCGAACATGTACTCGCCGTCGTGGCTGTAGGCCTCCTCGTCTGCGGGCCATTCGTAGTAGAGCGGGCGGCAGACTGCGACTCCTGTCTCATATGTCTCGCGGCTATGTGAATAAATGTACGGATTCAGGGCGTAGTGGAAGCGGACGGCGTCGCAAATCGCTGTGCAGTACTCGTATGGGTGCATCCACGGGTACTTGTATATGGATATCTGCTTTGCGGTCTGGTTTCTCATGGCAGGCGTGAGTGCGCCGAACTGGAACCAGCGCAAGAGCAGTTCCGAGTCGTATCTGGTGGTCTGTGCCAATGGCTTGGACGGGTCCCACCATTCCAGCTGGTAACCGCCCAGGTCGTGTGTCCAGAGAAAGCCTACATTCGCAGATGTGGTGTTGTAAACTGTCTGGAATTCAAGCGATTCCCAAGATGCGAAAGTGTCTCCGGAAAAGCCGACCGGATACCTGTGTCCGCCAAGTCCGCCGTAGCGTCCAAGGTAGAGCGGACGCTTGCCGCGTGCCGCATTGTCCTCGAAAAAGAGGCGCTCGCGCCAGAGGTTCATGTCAATGCCAGGGTATTCTGCCGGTGATGCGTAGGCCCCGTTGTCGTCCCAGAGGAAGTCCCAGCCGAGTTCGTACATCTTGTCTATCTCCCTGATGAAGAATGAACTTGCGAGTTTTCTGTCCATCAGGTTCAATGCCAGTGTGTCAGTCTTTGTGGAGTCTGCTCCCAAGTCCTTCTGTATGAGCGTGAAAGAAGACTCGTTGCTGTACATGGCGTCGATGTGCATATTCGTGGTGAGCTTCAGGTGGTCACGGTGGAAATCCCTGAACATCTTGGCGGGGTCAGGGAAGAGGTCCGTGTTCCAGTCCCATCCGTACCATCCGTTTATGTGGCGGTCCATGTCGATGCAGAGGACGTCGAGTGGGATGCCGTTTCGTCTGTAGTTTTCTAGCATCTCGCGGAATTCACCGTCGGAATATAGCCAGTACCATGAGTGCCAGTTGCCGTAGGCGTAGCGTGGCAGCATCGGAATGGGGCCTGCGAATGAGATGAAGTCCTTCAGCGCGGACTTGTAGTCGTTTCCGTATGCCAGGAAGTACCAGTCCTGGGAACCGTTGTCGGGACGGCTTGACAGCCATTCATTGGTAATTTCATGTCCCTGCCAATCTTTGTCTTCTACGAAAAGGGGCGTCTTGGAGTCGTCTATCAGGGTCCATCCGTCGCGTGCTATTAGTCCGTCCTCCAGTTCCAGGACTTTGCCTTCATCTTTACCGTACATGACTGTCCTGCCTTTTACGGCATCGTAGGCGTGGCGGGTTCCTTTCAGGTTCCGCTGCTGTTTCATGCCAGGTTTCCAGAGAAACTTGAATGCGTTGTCTTTCGCGGATTCTATGGAAAGGTTGGAACTGGTGAACGCACCGGAATTCTTCAGGTATTTGAGTTTTATGTCGTGGGTAATGATTTCCAGGTATTTGCCGGAAGTCTTCACCTTATATTCTACGGGAGAGTACTCCCTGTCGACGGCCATGAGAGTCTTGGCATCTGTGAATTTGCCGTCAGGGGAATACTCCATACGTATTGTTTGTCCGGAGATTATGGTAAAACGCACGTGTGAGTCTTCGTACGCTGTGTTTTTGCTTTGCCCGAAGACCAGAGTCGCGAGTGAGAGAAGGAATATCGAGAGTGGCAGTCCTCTATGCATATCTGTATTAAATGTTTTAATAAGAATTAGTTGTAAAGATACTAATTAATTTTAATTACGACTATATGTTTTTAAAAATATTTAATTATGACTATATGTTTTTAAAAATATTTAATTATGATTCCGCTAAATTTTCCCTCGATTTTTGGTCTGGCGCAAATGTCTTATACCTTAAACGTTATAATAGGTAGGATAAATCATCTTTTCGGGGTGACAAAAACCTAGTTATTGAATAATTGAAAATAAATAATTTTAATAAGTCAATGTGGATAATTAAAAAATATTACATGATATAAGTTTATTTTCTATTTTTGTGTCTAAATTGTTTTACACATAATGCTTTTAATACGTAAGTCATTAAAATTCAATTTAATAAAAGAAACTATGATCAGAGCAACCTCTAGCTTTCGCATTGCAAGCATGGCGCTGATATCATTGGCCTTGGCCGGTACGGTATCATCGGTTCCTGCTTATGCGAACAAACGAGCTGATGCTGCGTCCGTAACTTCTACGGTAAGTCAGCAGGGTAATCTTATCGTGAAGGGTAAGGTTATCGACTCTACAGGTCAGCCTGTTCCGGGAGTAGCTGTCTTGATTCAGGGCACTAAAACTGGTACGCAGACCGATTTTGACGGTTATTATGTCATCAATGTCCCTTCGGTGGGGACCAAACTTGAGTTCTCCAGCCTTGGCTACAAGACTCAGGTTCAGGCTGTTCCGAAGTCATTGGCGCTTGACATCTTCCTTCAGGATGATACCCAGGAACTTGACCAGGCTGTCGTTGTAGGTATGGGACACCAGAGAAAGGCTTCCGTCATCGGAGCCATTTCTGCGGTGGCAAAAGACGAACTTGAAGTCCCTCAGAGGAACTTGACAAATGCCCTCGCCGGTAAAGTTGCCGGTGCTGTGGTAGTCCAGAGAACAGGTGAGCCTGGTATGGACAATGCTGAATTCTGGATTCGAGGTATTTCATCATTGAACTCTTCGGCTCCTCTTATCCTTGTGGATGGTGTTGAACGTGACATGTCCAACCTCGCCATTGAGGAGATCGAGTCCATTTCCATTCTTAAGGATGCCTCTGCCACAGCCGTTTACGGTGTGCGTGCAGCGAATGGTGTCGTTCTCGTGACCACCAGGAAGGGTATCGCGCAGAAGCCTCAGATCGATGTCAAGATCGAGGGCGGTATTTCGGAACTTACCAATATGCCTGAGCTTCTCGACGGTGCGAATTATATGAGACTGTATAACGAGGCTTACGGTTCCACAGTCTTCACTCCTGAGCAGATTGCCAAGACTGAGGCAAGAACAGACCCTTATCTCTATCCGAACGTGAACTGGTTCGACGAAATCTTTACGAGATGGTCGAACAACGAGCAGGCATCTGTCAGCATCCGAGGTGGTGGTGAGAGGGCAAGATATTATGTTACAGCGGCTTATATCAGGGATAACGGTAACTTGTATGATAGTCCCGATACTGATTACAGTACCAATATCCATATCAAGAGATATAACTTCCGTTCCAACATTGACATGAACGTCACGAAATCGACTATCCTTTCATTGGAAATCGGTGCGAACATGACGGATGCGCATCAGCCTAGGCCTGTCACAGCGAACAACAATTATCAGGCTCAGGCGACGCAGCTCTTTACGATGGCCTATAACCTGGACCCTGTTTCCACTCCTGTCCGTGTCCCTATCGGATATAATGATGACGGAAGCATCAAGTGGGCATGGGGAGGTTCTACAGGAAACGGTTCTTCCAACCCTGCCGAGCGTCTTTTCGGTTCAGGATACAACAAGACTTACCAGACACAGATCATGTCTCAGATTATCCTGAAGCAGGATTTGTCGATGATAACCCCTGGCTTGAATGCAAATGTCTCATTCTCATATGACTACAATACCATGTCCATCCAGGCGCGCGGTAAGTATTCGTCACGTTATGCCATTATCGGCGTGAATGATGAGACAGGTCTCTATGACGTAACACAGACTTATGTGGGTGATGAGTTCCTCGGTTATGGTTCCCAGACATCGGGTAACCGTTCCGATGAGTTCAAGGGCCAGATGAACTACGACAGGGTATTCTCTGACAAGCATCGTGTAGGTGCGATGGCAATGTACTATCAGAGAAACTATGTGAACCTTTCTGCAGGTTCTGCGATGTACTCTCTTCCTTATCGTAAGCAGGGTCTCGCATTCCGTACCACATATTCTTTCGATGACAGGTATTTCGTCGAGTTCAATGCCGGATACAACGGTTCCGAGAACTTCGCGAAAGGTCACCGCTTCGGATTCTTCCCTGCAGGCGCCATCGGATACCTCATTTCCAACGAGCCTTTCTGGAAGAATATCAAGCCTGTAGTCAATCACTTGAAACTCAGGGCTTCCATCGGTCTCGTCGGTTCTGACGTCCTCGCTTCAGGACGTTTCGCTTACCTCACTACTTGGGGCAGCGGTCTCGGAGGACATCGTTTCGGTGAATCCGCAAGCTGGTCAGGTGGTGTCGGTGAGGCTCAGAAAGGTGTGGAGAACCTGACTTGGGAGAAAGGTCTAAAGAAGGATATCGGTGTGGAGGTCAAGCTCTTCAACTCTTTGGTCTCCCTCGATTTCGACTACTTCCACGAGCACAGATGGGATATCCTTATCCAGAGAAAGACTGTTCCGGGTATCGCAGGTCTTAACAATCAGCCGCTTGCGAACATGGGTGTGCTGAATAACCATGGATTTGAGTTTACCGGTGAGATCAACCATCATATCGGACCTGTGAACTACAGAATCTACGGAAACTACTCATTCGCGAGAAACAAGATTCTGGAGAATGATGAGGCTCCTACTTACAGCTGGCGCAGACGTACCGGTCATCCTATCAACCAGAGATTCGGTTATGTAGCCATCGGCTATTTCGCCGACCAGGATGAGATTGACCTCAGCCCTGCACAGTTCGGTGAACTCCATCCTGGAGATGTCAAGTATCTTGACTACAACAAGGACGGTGTGATCGACGTACATGATGAAGTTGCCATCGGCTATTCAAACATTCCTGAAATCAACTATGGCTTCGGTGCGCAGATTAACTGGAAAGGACTCGACCTGGGAGTATTCTTCCGTGGCCAGGCTCATGTTTCATACTACCTCGGAGGAGCATTCTTCCCATTCTACAGGGGTGTGAAGCAGGGTAACCTCTTCGCCAAGGCACTCGACCGCTGGTCAGAGGATAATCCTAATCCTAACGCATTCTATCCGCGTCTGACCAAGGAGGCAAATACAAACAACCAGAAGACATCTACGAAGACCATCTATGATGGAAGTCTTATCCGTCTTTCTGATGTTGAGGCAGGCTATACGTTCAAGACATGCTGGCTGAAGAAATGCGGCTGCAAGGCCTTGAGAGTTTATTTCGTGGGCAGCAATCTCTGGATGCATTCGAAATGGGATATGTGGGATCCTGAGACCGGTTCACAGGACGGAAGTTCATATCCTCTTACCCGCAAATACAATCTTGGCGTACGATTCACATTCTAATATCGAAGACAATGAACAAATACATAACATTATTCGCATCAGCAGCGCTTCTCCTGTCCGGCTGTTCTTTTCTGGACAAGATGCCTGATGATATGAAGACAGACGAGATGGTGTGGACCAACAGAAACGAGGTCCTCTCCTATCTTTCGAATATCTATGCCGTTCTTCCTGAAAAGAACTGTGTGGAATCTGACTGGAATGGACTTTGGTTCGGACTTTCCGATGAGCTGGATCTTCCTTGGAGCCCATTCAATGCCCTTACTGAGGGAAGCTGGGATCCTACGACTCCTACCAACAATGTGTGGGCGTCTTACTACAAGGCGATCCGTGCAAGTTTCGAACTCGAGGCGAATATAGGCCGTTGCGCCGAGCTTGCCGATGACCTCAAGACCAGATATACCGGTGAGGCCATCTTCCTGAGAGGCTACTATTATTTCTTGCTTGTGCGTCAGTACGGACCGGTTGTCCTGATTAAGGAAAAGGCTTCTGATTCAGCTGATTACAGCAATATGCAGCGCAACTCATTCGACGAGTGCATCGATTATATCGTGGAGTGCATGGACAAGGCTTATGACCTTCTTCCGTATTCTTACCTTTCAGACAAGAACAATCTCGGCCGCGCTACGAAGGTAGCCTGCTACGCAGTGAAGACACAGGCCCTTCTTCTTGCCGCTTCCGAGCAGTGGAACGGAAACTCCGAGTATTATTCTCTCCTCCGCAACAAGGACGGCAATCCGCTCGTGGAGTCTTCTTATGACCAGAACAAGTGGAAAAGAGCCGCTGATGCGGCAAAGTCTGTCATTGACCTTGCTGAAGTTCATCACTCGGAGACAGGCCTCGGCTTGTATTACGGTGAAAAGAATGATGTGAATTCTGCTGATTACAACCCTTACAAGGCTTACTATAACATTGAAATGACCGGATGGAACGAGGAAATCATCTTCGGTACCGTTTCTATCGCGAGAAGTGCATGGAATGATTATCCGCCTCGTTTCGGTTACATGTACCACTGTCTTCCTTCCAACGGCAAATACAAGTTCAACAACGGTGCAGCTCCTACTCTCCGTCTTGTGGATGCTTTCTACATGGAGAACGGCCGCAGCATTGACGATCCTGCATCAGGTTATGTGGAGGAGGGCTTCACCACTTCCAACGGTAAGCACTACAATCCTGTGACTGACGGCGAGCCTAAGTTCAATGAGGCTACCGAGGATGGCAGGAAGGGTCTTATCGATGACCTCAAGAAACTTGACAGCTGGGGACATTCCAAGGGTGACTGGAACATGTTCGCCAATCGTGAGGCGCGTTTCTATGCTTCCATTAACTACAACCACAGGGTTCAGCTCTTCTTCCCTTCCGACAAGGACTGGATGAATTCTCTGAACAACCGTGCGGACCAGCAGGACGGATGGGGCAGACTGGAGCTTTACTATGGCGGCATGTCCAACAACTCCACTCTTACCTATTATCCTCACAGCGGTTTCCTCGTCCAGAAGAGAATCGTTCCGGGAGACTTCTCCAACCAGCAGTTCTCGAACCATTTCGTGACTGTCTATATCAGATATGGAGAGATTCTCCTTGACTATATCGAGGCTTTGAACGAGTATGACCCTTCAAATCCTGACATCAAGAAATATTGGGACCTTATCCGCCAGAGGGCAGGTCTTCCTAGCATCTTCGATACTTATCCTGCGATTGCCGGAGACAAGGATGCCCAGCGCAAGTATATCCTCAGGGAGCGTCAGGTCGAGCTCAACCTCGAAGGTGACCGCTTCTTCACATGCCACAGACGTCTCCTCTGTATGGACGCTTCCGCAAAAACCGTCACCAGCACCGAGGTCGGCAAGTTCGGCGACCAGGGACCGGTATGGGGCTTGTCAATGCGGGCAGGCGATCCTCAGACCAACAGTTTCAAGAGCACTGATTTCTACAAGAGGACTATCTTCGAGACCCGTGTCTTCAAGAAACAGTTCTACCTCTTCCCGATTCCTCAGGAGGAAATCAACAAGAGCCCTGGTCTTACACAGAATCCTTGGTGGTAGTATTTATTAATTTTATTTGACATGAAACAGTTATATAGAACAATACTGATGATTTTTGCTGCCGGAGTTTCTGTCATGTCCTGTGACATTGAAAAGAAATTCGACACGACCATTCCGCAGTATCCTCTTACGAAGCTCATTTCTTCTGCGACCGCTACTGCCGGTGAGGAAACTGTGAACGGAATCGTCGATAACGACAAGCATACCGTGGAGTTCGTTTTCAATGATACTGAAGATTTCTCAGCCATTGAGATGAAGTTCAATTATCCTTCCCGTGTCATCAGGAAGGAGAATGCTGCTGCCGATACCACGGCTGACCTGAACGGAGGCAGAAAGTACACTCTCGTGCTGAACAATCTCGAAGAGGACTTCACTTACGAGGTGTCTGCCTACAGGGCGTCTGTTGTAAAGGTTGACCGCACTCAGTGCTCAGTCATTACCGGGCTTGATGGTGATGCCGATCCTGCTACCATGGAGACGGCAAACAATGAGGGCAAGTATGGTGCATCAGCAAAGAGCCTGTTCGACGGCCTCTGGTCCACAAAGAAGAACGACTGGTCTTCTTATGGCTACAGAAGTTTCGGCTGGGCTATGAAATCTCTGCAGGGCTCGGATGGAAAGACCTTCGGAAATGCCTATACCGTGGACTTCGGTTCCCCTATGAGGGTTGCCAAGATGAGATTCTGGCCGTACTGGCCTTACACCAGAACAGACGCTGCTCAGTTTGAAATCTATGCATGGCCTCTGGATGGCGAACCTTCAGGCAGCTGGGCAAACTGGCAGCTTATTGGAACTGTCGATGTATCAGACCGTTGGGAGGCTACCAATGCGCTTGGAGAAGGTGAGACCAACGCATATCTGTCAGAGGGTATTGTCGTGGATTTCGTTTATGGCGATGTCCCTTCAGCAAGATATTACAGGGTGAAACTGATCAAGAACTTCATGCAGGTTTACAAGGATAAGATTGAAAAATACTGGAACGATGTTGCCAATGTCAATGCTTACAGTGTAGCCGAGCTTGAGGTCTGGAAGTACAACATTGATGAATAATCACATAATAATCCGAAAACGATGAAACGACTGAATCATATATTGATGTCGCTCACTCTTCTTGTTGCGGCCATGGGCTGCAACAAGACTGAGGAGGCGTACATAAATCTGTCTGTGGATTCCATTGAACTTTCTTCAGATGCCAATGACATTACATTCTCTGCCGAATCAAACCAGGAATGGACAATGACGGTTTCTGACCACTGGTTCAAGATTACCCCTAAGCACGGAAACGGCGAGACTGAAATCAGACTCGTCGCCGAGAGGAACCAGACAGGTATGGACAGGACTTCAGTACTTGAGTTTACTTGCGGAAGTGCCGTCAAGAGACTTGAGGTAACACAGCCTGCGCACCTTGTAAACATGAATGTGGAATGCCCGGCAACCGTTGCTGTCAAGAAAGGTGAATCCTTCGCGGTGAAACTTGTGACTACGGCTGATGACTGGGTATATACGATGAAGAATGCCGACTGGATGAAGGAGTTCTCCAAGACAGGTTCCACCATCATCTTCCAGCTTGACCCGACCGTCAAGTTCGACGAGAATGTTGCGGCTGTCATTGAATTTACCTCTCCTTCAGATCCTACTTTCTATGCGACGGCTTCTGTGAAGCCGGTCAATTACTTCAGCTTCAGCGCAGAAGTTCCTGAGACCATTGACCTGGGCGAGCGCGGAGCACAGCTTGACATCAATGTCAATGCCAACATCGACTGGACCTATTCCGTCAAGGACGGCGCATGGCTCAAGGAGTATGACAAGAGCAGAAATCATCTCGTGTTCGATGGCGTTCTGGACAAGCTCCTTTCTCAGGATGAGACTGCTGAAATCACTTTCTCATCTCCTGATTATGCGAACTTCAGCTATACCGCACATGTGAAGGCTGTCGCGCCTATCACATTCCGTCAGGTGGACAGGACAACATTGAAACCTATTGTCCTCCAGGGAGATTCACAGTGGGATGCCGGTACTGAACAGTATCTTTTCGACGGTGCATGGACAATCCTCAGAGGCAAGTACAGTACCTTCACTGACGGTAATCCTGAGAAGCCTACCGGAATATCTTACAAGTGTTTCAGCTTCGGTATGAATGACTATAAGATTCAGGATCATCCGATGACATTCACCATCGATGCCGGCAAGCGTATCAGACTTGCCAAGTTCATTTCGAACCAGTATTACCAGTATGAGGGCCAGACTCCTCTTACCTACGATGTATATGCCTACAAGACAAACGGTACTCCTACAGGTTCGGAGGCGCTCGGAACTGAACTTTATCAGGGAGATGAAGGCTGGGTGAAGATCGGCTCAGTGAACAATGTCGGCAAGATTACTGAAATCAAAGCCAAATATAAGGATGGTGAATATTGTCCTGAACTTGCTCAGGGTGACATCATCAGCGTGCCTGAGGATGGCGCGTTCATGGCCAGATATTACCGTTTCGCAATGACTGGCAACGGATACTGGTGGTACGGTGTCAAAGCCAGTGAGACTGGCATCGACAGCGGTGTGCAGGAATGGGGAGTCCCTTGGGGATGGCTCGGATGGTGCACACTCTCTGAAATCAGACTTTACGAATACATTGATTATTAATTAATAACCGAAATAAATTTTATAATTTATGAAAAAGATTTTGACTTTCGCGGCTGCTGCAGTGCTCGGTCTGTGTGCAACGGGATGTTACGATGACTCAGAACTTACGACCAGAGTGGATGTCCTTGAGTCTAAGGTGAGCGAACTGGAAACTCTCTGCAAGAATATGAATACAGATATTTCCAAGTTCAAGACTATCATGGAGCAGTATGAAAATGCTGTCACCATCATTTCCGTAAACGAGAAGGAAAATGGTTATGAGATTGTCTTCTCTGACGGAAAGATTGTTACTATTACCAACGGAGCGAAGGGAGAGAAGGGAGACAAAGGTGAGACAGGAAAGAAAGGTGAGACAGGTGACAAGGGCGAGACCGGTGAGAAGGGCGACAAGGGTGATCCTGGTCAGACTCCGGTTATCGGCGTGAAGAATGAAGACGGTATCCTTTACTGGACTGTAAATGGTGAGTACCTGCTCGATGAGAATGGCGCCAAAGTATCTGTTGCCGCACCTGTTACACCTCAGTTCAAATATGTTGAGGCAGAGGAGACATGGTACATTTCTCTTGACGGACAGGAGTGGAAGGCACTCAGCGGCAAGATGGACCACTGCTACCTTTTCCAGGGCGTTCAGGATCTTGACGACAAGGTCGTGTTCACACTCCAGGACGGAAGCACTATCGAAATCCCTAAGGCCAAGGCTTTCTCATTCACTCTCGAGTCATCTAATGCTTCCACAGGTTCAGGCAATACTGTAGAGATTCCTTATACTCTTACCGGTGCGGACGAAACTACTGTAGTTGACTGCCTCGCGTCAGGAAACATCGTTGCCAGGGTAGATGCTGCCAAGTCTGTCATTGCAATTACAGCTCCTGCTACGGCAGAGACCGGAAAAGTTGTAGTATTCGCTACACGTGCCGACAGATCCATCGTCAGAGTCATCAACTTCGTTGGCTGTGAGTTCACTGTTTCTGCAAATGAGTTCAATGCTGCTCCTGCAGGTGGGACCATCACTTTTACTGTGACTACTGATCTTGAAAAGGATGGCTACAAGGTTATCCTTCCTTCAGACTGTGACTGGATTTCAAATCTCCAGACCAAGGCTGCACGTACTGATGAGTTCACATTCGATGTGGCTCCGACATCAGAGGCCGAGGCTCGTGAGGCTATCGTAAAGATTCAGACCTCTACCGGCATTGAAATGGGCAAATTCCCCGTAAAGCAGGCCGCAGGTGCCGTGATGGTGGACAAGGCCGGCTGCAAGGCGTTGAAACTGAATCAGGACAAGACATTCAAGAAAGACCAGTATCTGTTCGACAATGAATGGACTATCCAGTTCGGCAAGTATCGTGCATATATCGGCGGTGATCCTGACAAGGATTCGGGACATGACTATCAGTGCTTCGAAATTTCTGAAGAAGGTCATGATTATTCAAAGCCTGCGATGTTCACTATCGATGCGGGCAAGTCCATCAAACTCGCACAGTTCCGCGCTTATCATTACTATCAGTTCAGGGATCAGGATCCTCTTACCTATGATATTTATGCGTTTGTAGGTGAAGGTACTCCTACCGGTGATGAGGAACTCGGCAAGGATTGGGTGAAGATCGGAAGCATGGACAATATCTGGGTTTACAAGAAATATTGTCAGGGTGCGCTCAAGAATGGCGATTATTTCGAGTATCTTGCAAAGGGTGACAAGATTACCGTAGATAACGCAAAGGCAGTATCCGCACGTTACTACCGTTTCGCCATGACTGGTAACGGTTATGTATGGTTCGGTATCAAGAGTGCCGAGACCGGTATCACCGTCAACAAGAATGTCGGCGGCTGGGGTGGAGAATGGCAGCGTGCCGCTTGGCTCACCCTGTCAGAGATTTCCCTCTATGAATTCAACTACTAGTTTTTATTAATATCATTTGTTTGGTAACATGAAAAGAATAATTTGCCTCAGATTAAGAGAAGATTTTCGAGGATAGATCTGTTTTTGAAGAAGGAGTGTGCCGGTGGCACATGACTGATGAGAAAACAGATATAGACCGAAAAGATTTCTTAAGATGATGCAGGTTATTCTTGGAATGTTACCTATTTCGGAGCAGTCACCTGTGAATGATGCCTGCTCCGATTTGTGCAAAAATACGATGAATAGACTTTTATTTGTCACGGCAGCATTGACACTTCTGGTTTCCTGCAGCAGCGAAAGCGGTTCTGCGCAAAAAGTGGTTCTGAAGGAGCCTTCTGATGTGGTTGCTGCACAGTCTTCCAAGTCATCAGTGAAACTGACATGGAAAGACAATTCGGATGGAGAAACAGGCTTTTCTGTGTTCATGACACAGGACAAGGCTGCCGTTTCCGACCGTGTGGGATTCACTGTGGAAAATGCCACAAGTTATTCTATTTCAAGGGGTATTGCTGATGGTGAGTCATATTATTTCGGTGTCCGTGCAGACGGAACTGGTGGTAAGGAAAACTCTGAAATTGTCTGGTCTGACCTGTTTACATTGGTCGATCCGGACAGGCCTCAGGTGATTTTGCAGGAAACGGTGAAGTCGCTTCCTGCCTCAGTTGTGCTGAAATACAGTTTTGCGAATCTGGACAAGACTTCAAACCCTTCATGCGGCATCTGCTGGAATCTGGAAGGCAATCCTACCATTGAGGACATGCATCAGGACGGTCCTGTTCTGGCATTGACAAGTACCGGTGAGATGCAGGCCATTTCCAATGTCCTTCTGGATTACGGCAAGGAATACACGTTCAGGGCTTACCTGAAATCCGGCAAGAATATCTGGTACAGCAATCCTGTCAAGGGCTCTCTCGGCAAGGAACCGGAGGCGATAACCTTCAATTGGACCAGGGTGTCCACTCCTACCGTTTCGCCTGACATCGAGGTATATACGACTTCGGACAATCTGAGCGGAAGAGTTTTCAATGCCTGGTATGCTATTGCAGATGTCACGAAGGGCAATGTCGAGTTCCGTGTCTGCGTTCCTGACAAACTTACGACAGTGGACAAGCAGTACAATGACAATCAGCCTGACTGTCAGCTCCTTGTAAATGCAGCTTATTTTTACGGAAACTACAATATCGGAGTTTCTGTTGTCAATGGCGTAATGCAGGGAAACATCAATCCTCTCCAGGGGTCATTGGACAAGAAGAACGAGCCTGAGGAATATGAGACATATTATGAGGCGACCAGAGGTATATTCGGAACCGATGAGTCCGGCAAGCCCAAGAGTTGCTGGGTAGGTACCAACGGCCAGAATTATTTCTATGACAGGCCTCTCCCTTCCATCAAGGGCGAGTCGAAGTATTCGAAAGTTTCCACGTCAATGCCGTCCAAGAACATCTCCTGGTCTCCTAAATATGCCGTGACCGGCGGTCCTGTACTCCTGTATGACGGCAAGTGTCCTTTCGATTTCGAACTGACAGACAAGGGCGAGCAGTATTACTATAACAATTTCGAGATTATCCCATATGACCTTTACGGCCCTGGAATTGTCCCTGACAGAACTGCCGTGGGAATGACTGCTGACGGAAAAATCATTATCTTTGTATGCGACGGACGTATCAAGACCAGCCGTGGTGCATTGATAACCGAACTGGCGATGATAATGAAGGGCCTCGGCTGCGTGAGCGCCGTGAATTTCGACGGAGGCGGCTCCACTACGATGATCTGCGAGGGCAAGCGTCTGAACAGCGAAATCAGCAACTGGGCCGGCGACAAGACCGAAAACCGCGCCGTCAAGTCCACGATGGGATTTTTTACAAAAAGATAAATGAACTTTACAAAGAAACTAATTTTGTTTGCGACTCTGTCCTTCCCGTTCTTTTCGTGCGGGAAGGATGAACCGTCGAAACCGGATGCTCCGCAGAAGCCCGACGAGAAGCCAACGGAGTATTATGTCAATGTTACCCTGCGAAATACCGGCGAGAAGCTGGAAGGAACGTATGACATTGACTACAAGGCACATGAAGACGCTGTTATTGTCAAATCAAACACTGCATGGACGGTTTCCGCATCCCCTTCTGCGGATTGGCTCAAGTTCGAAAAAGGCGCGACTGTCCTTTCCTATCTTAAGACTTCTTTCAATACGACCGGAAAGGAGCGCAGTGCGACATTGACCTTTTCCTCAGAGGCGGGCGGGAAGCTTGCGGAACTTGTCGTACGCCAGTCGGCTTCTGACAAAATCGGCAAGTCGGATTTCATGGACATGATGCTTCTGGAGTACGACCGCACAGACATTGACTACAAGGGCTACCTCCTTTACGAAAAGGATGGCCGTGTACAGTGGCTTTTCGATGCTTTCTGTCCCGGGATGGGACGGTATAACGGACAGACGATCGGCGAGGGGGAGAATGCCTGTCACCTGAACAAGGAGCAGACCACCGATATCCTGGACACCTTTTTCAAGGATGGCGAGTGGCTTTCACGCATAAACAGGATTGTCAGTGAACTGAAACCTAAAGTTCCGGGAAAATTCGTCCGCAAGAAAATCGTAATCTCCATTCCGTTGATTGTCAATGACAACTGGGGTGAACTTGACGGCAAGGAACTTCATCCTTCCAATGAAGATGCCCAGGGACGTGCTGATCGTGTGACCATTGCCAAGTGGTTCGTGGATGAGACTCTGAAGAGGTTTTCCGAAAAAGACTACGAGAATCTTCAGCTCATAGGATTCTATTGGCAGGAGGAGAACGGACGTATCTGGGAGGAGAACGGCAAGTCGATTGCTGATTATATCCATTCGTATAATCTTGATTTCTACTGGGTTCCGTGGTATGAGGCTTATAATAACACGAAGTGGAAAGACTATGGCTTCGACAGGGCCTGGCTTCAGCCGAACTATCATTTCGATGCCAATGCTACCAGACAGAGACTTTACGACGCATATGACAAGGCTACTGCCAATGGTATGTTGCTTGAGATGGAGTGGGACAATCTGAAACCGCTTCAGAAACATATTGATTATTGGGATGTTTATGAGGAGAAGGGCGTGCTTGCAGACTGGCCTCTGACTTATTACGAAAGCGGGTCCATGTTCCCTTCTCGTGACAATATCATTGACCCCGACTGGAAGGCGTTTTACGAGCGCGTGGCGAAGGATATCGCCGACCGTCAGAAGAAATTCTACAACTATTGATTTTATTATCTTTTTGTCGCTAAAATTGTCGGAAAAGTAGAAAAATCATCCTTGAGACCGGAAAATAATTTCCAAATGGAACACTGATTTGAGGTATTCTTCACATTAAAAAAATTAATATGTATCTTTGTAAGTTGTGGGACAGTTACTTGACGTAAGTAGTCCCGCAACTTGTTGTATGTGGTAACGTACACAAACACTCGGCAAGTTATGCAACTTGCGAAACTTGAATATCGAATGAACAGGAAATCGCTCATAATCTGTCTGTCCGTACTGGCCGCACTCGTAGTGTTCTGCGTCAGTGCGATAACAGTCTTGTACTCAGGAGAAAAAGGCGGCGATACCACCATATCACAGGAGGAACTCTTTGCGGAAGCCTCATCCCGTTGCCCTGTCCTTTGTGCAGTGCCGTCAGATGCAGCCATGATACTTCACGGTGAATCATTAAGACAAGTGATTCAGGCGACTTGCGATACGACAACGCTCGTCGGACCGTTGTTCCGGGGCACAGGAAGGTCGTCATTCGCACGATTCCTGAAAGACGTTAACGCAAACCTGCCGGGTTCATTGAAAAATGCAGAAGCCACAGTGTCAATGCATTACAGCGGTGATCTTGTCCCGCTACTCGTCATTGACTCGGGCAAGATGCCGTCAGACAGCACCAGCGGGGCCTGGACATTGGTACGCTTCGCGGACTCCACCGGAGTTGCTCACGCTGTCATTGACAAATCCACGGACCATGCGGCAGCATTGAAAAGAAAAACACTTCTGGTGTTCTCGCCGTCCCTTCCGCTTGTCAAATCATGCCTGAGGCATGTGGATTCGGGCGAATCGGTGCTCGAAAAAACCGAATGCGCGGCACTCGCGGCACAGTTTTCCGGAGCCGTTTCTGTTATGGTCAATGGCGATTATTGCGGAAAGTTGGCAAGTTCGTTCCTGTCCAGGAACTATAGAAATTATTCCTCATTCCTGAAAAATTTCGCGGGCTGGACCTCATTCGCAGTCGAGGAGGCCGGAGAAAAATCAGTGGTCATGACAGGGCGGGTGGCATCCTATCCGAGTCCGGCATATTTCAGTAATATGTATAGGTTAATGCAGCCTTCCGCATCGAGAATGGCGGAAATTCTGCCGGCTGCCACGGTTGCGGCCTATGGAATCCAGATAGCGGATGCGGAGACCTCATGCGACTTGTATTCCAAATACATCGACGCTGCCGGTGGCGGAGACAAGAACAGAATCAGGAAAGATACTCTGGGCAGAAGGGTGAAAATCACGCCGGATGTCTGGGCTAAAGCGCTTGATATTAAGGAAGTTGTACGCGCTGCCATCCAGACGGAGACAGGCGTTTCGCCGGTTCTTTTCATAAGGCCCGGAAAGCAGGATATCTCGGTCCTCTTCAGGGGAATGTCCTACAAATCATTGAAAGATTACGATGGGGGAGTGAAGTCCAATCCGTATCGCGGGTTTGCCGGAGCACTTTTCGGAAAACTCTTCGACCTCCCGGATTCGACATTCGCATATTCGGAAGGCTGGATAATCGCCGGAGACAGAAATACGGTTTCACTGCTTTCGTCAGATGTGAAACGCAGGAGGCTGAAGGACTTTCTGTCGGATTCAGGCCTTTCATCCCGTATGTCGACAGAGGGAACGGTGTTCAGCGCTTATTGCAGGGTTTCGCCTGAGGTTATATCTGACTTGTTCAGCAAGGATATGGCGAAGGATGCGAAGGCGATTCTGAAAGGCGTTTCCGCATGTCCGGTATTCTTCTCGATAGCGCCGGGCGCTGTGCCGAAACTGAAACTCGATGTGAACCGTATAGCATTCGCGGGCAGCGAAGACACCATGCCGGCCCTTCTCAGGGATACCGTTGTCAATGTTCCAAAGGGACCGTTCAAGGTCAAGAATTGCGGCACCGGCAAGACAAACCTTTTTGCTCAGCAGTCAAATAACTACCTGGTTCTCAAGGAAGAAAACGGAAAAGGAATCTGGGGCGTTCCATTCGGCGCACCGATTTGCGGGGCTGTGGAAAACATTGACTATTTCGGAAACGGCAAGCTGCAGTTCCTGTTCGCTTCCGGTTCGAAATTGTACCTCATCGACAGGCTTGGGCGCTTTGTGAAGCCGTTCCCGGTGGAACTTGGAAAGGAAATCCTTCTCGGCCCGGCCGCTTATGACTTTACCGGAGCGCACGGCTACACTGTGCAGGTACTTCATAAAGACAACACTATCGGAATGTATGATCTCCACGGGAAGAAACCTTCTTCGTGGAAAGGCATAAAAACAGAAGAAACAATCAAGTCATTGCCTGAACTGCTGAAAGTCAAGGGCAAGAGGTTCTGGGTAGTCAGGACTTCGGTGCGTACACTTGTGTTCGGATTCGACGGAGGCGCGCCTCTGTACAGCGGAAACGGAAACAAGATGCTGCTGCCCGACAGCAAGATCAATGTCAATGACAAGGGTACAGTGTCAGCCCTTTGCTATGACGGCAAAGAGAGGTCACTGAAACTTTGATTTTAAACTAGAAAATATGGAATTTCATTCAGTAAACAAACTCCTTGAGACGAGTTTCAAGAAAAACTGGGACCGCCCCGCGTTGTCGAACTACAAAGGACAGGATCTCGCCTACAGAGATGTAGCAAGAAGAATCGCAAAACTTCATATCGCATTCGAGCAGTGCGGACTTGTGAAAGGTGACAAGGTCGCCATCTGCTCGAGAAATCAGGCCAACTGGGGCGTAAGCTTCCTCGCGGCATTGACCTACGGAGCAGTTCCGGTGCCTATTCTCCATGAATTCAAGCCCGGCAATATCCACTATCTCGTGAACCATTCCGAGGCTAAGGTACTCTTCGTGGATGACGTCATCTGGGAAAACCTCTCAGAGGCTGAAATGCCTGGTCTTTATGTAGTCGTGCAGATCAATACCTTCGGATTCCTCTATTCCAAGACTGAGGAGATGTCCCAGGTTCGTGAGCATCTGAATGAAAGTTTCGGCCACAAATACCCGAACAACTTCGGTCCTGAGGACCTGAATTACTATGAGGACAGTGCCGATGAACTCGCATTGATAAACTACACCTCAGGTACTTCCGGATTCTCGAAGGGCGTCATGGTGCCTTACCGTTCGCTCTACTCCAACATCGAATTCGCGCACGTGCAGGCGATGCCTCAGCTCGACAATACTACAGAAGTCGTGTCAATGTTGCCGTCGGCCCACATGTACGGCATGATGTTCGAGTTCCTGTTCGAGATGACCATCGGTGCCCATGTGCATTTCCTTACACGTGTGCCTAGCCCGAAGATTATCATGCAGGCATTTGCCGACATCAAGCCTCATATCATCATCGCCGTTCCTCTCATCATCGAGAAGGTTTACAAGTCCAAGCTGAAGCCTATCATTGACAGGAACAAGATGGTGATGAATCTTCCTATCATTGACAAAGTGATTCAGAAGAAGATTCTCAATGAACTGGTCCATGCTTTCGGCGGCCGATTCTATGAGGTTATCATCGGAGGTGCCGCATTCAATCCTGAGGTTGAGCGCTTCTTCCGCAAGATAGGATTTCCTTTCACGGTGGGTTACGGTATGACCGAGTGCGCTCCTATCATCTGTTATTCTGACTGGAAGGATGCTAAACTTGCTTCTTGCGGACCTGCTGCGATGAACATGTCTGTCCGCATTGATTCACCTGACCCTCACAATATACCGGGCGAGGTGCTCGTGAAGGGCCCTAATGTTTTCCTCGGATATTTCAAGAATGAGGAGGCTACCAACAGTGTGATCGAGCCGGACGGCTGGTTCCATACCGGTGATATGGGAGTTCTGGACGAGCAGGGTTATCTCTTCCTGAAAGGCCGTTCAAAGTGCATGATTCTCGGACCTTCAGGCCAGAACATCTATCCTGAGGAAATCGAGGGCGTTGTGAACAATGTTACCTATGTCGTTGACTCACTGGTAATTGAAGATCATGGTTCGCTTGTTGCCCTTATCTATCCGGACTATCATCAGGCAGAACTTGACGGACTCAGCAAGGCTGAACTTGAGGCGAAATTGCAGGAGACTCTTCCTGAAATCAACAAGCAGGTTCCTAACTATGCGAAGATTGCCAAGATAGAATTCATGCCGGAGGATTTCGAAAGGACTCCTAAGAGAAGTATCAAGAGATATCTTTATCAGAGAAACTAATTTCATATATGAAGAAGTTCGACCGCAGTTATCTCAGGATGGCTCAGATATGGGCCGAAAACTCCTATTGCAAACGGCGTAAAGTCGGTGCGCTTCTCGTGAAGAACAATATGATCATCTCGGACGGGTACAACGGAACCCCGTCCGGGTTTGAAAATATCTGCGAGGACGAGAACGGGGTTACGAAGCCGTATGTGCTTCATGCTGAGGCCAATGCCATTACGAAGGTGGCCAAGTCCGGCAATAGTAGCGAGGATGCGACACTGTATGTGACGGCGTCGCCATGCATCGAGTGCGCCAAGCTGATTATCCAGGCCGGAATCAAGCGGGTCGTATATCGTGACGAGTACAGGCTGCATGACGGACCGGACCTTCTCAGGCAGGCCGGAATCGAGGTCGAACAGGTCAATGTTGACGAACAATAGTGGTTTATGAAAGAGGGAGATAAATATAGCACGCTATCTGCCGTACTCGGAATCGTTATCGGTGTTCTGGGTACGGTCTTGTTCTTTTCAGTAACTCGTCCGAGTCACAAGTTGAATGGCGATTATTCTGACTGGCGCAAACTGAATCTCATTCTTGAGCAGGTACAGGAAAACTATGTGGATACCGTTGATGTAAAGAAAGTTACGGATGCTGCTGTAGTGGCGTCCCTGGCTTCCCTTGACCCTCACTCCATCTATCTTCCGCCTGTGGATCTGGAGAAATCGGAGTCTGATCTCGCCGGAAATTTCGATGGAATCGGTATTCAGTTCAATGTCCCGAATGACACTGCCATTGTCCTGGAGGTCATCCCGGGCGGTCCGTCCGAGAAGGTCGGTCTCCAGCCTGGCGACCGTCTCCTGAAAGTGGACAGCACTGTTATCGCCGGCGTGAAATTTCCTCAGGACAGCATGGTCCGCCACATGAAAGGCCGTGCGGGAACCGAGGTGGAAGTGCTCGTGAAACGTGGCAGCGAGAGGATTCCGTTCAAGATTAAGCGAGGAAAGATTCCTGTCCACTGCGTGGATGCCGCTTTCATGATCAATGATACTACCGGTTACATTCGTCTTTCTAAGTTCAGCCGCACCACTTATCAGGAAGTCAAGGCAGCAGCCGAAAATCTTCTTGAGCAGGGTCTTCGGAACCTTCTGTTCGATGTCAGGGACAATTCCGGCGGATATTTCGACCAGGCCCTGATGCTTTCCGACATGTTCCTTGAGAAGGGAGATGAAATCGTCTATCTTCAGGGACTTCATCGCAAACGTGAGGCATATAAGGCTGATGGAAAGGGAATTATGAAGGATATCACCCTCTCTGTCCTTATCAATGAAAATTCTGCTTCGTCGAGTGAGATTTTCGCCGGCGCGATTCAGGACAATGACAGGGGAACGATTGTAGGGCGCCGTTCTTATGGCAAGGGCCTTGTCCAGGAGCCTGTCTATTTCAATGACGGTTCAGGTATCAGGCTTACGGTGGCCCGTTTCTATACACCTTCCGGAAGGTGTATCCAGAAACCTTATTCTGCTGATTACCAGTATGATATTTACAAGAGGTATGCTGACGGAGAGATGTTCGACAAGGACAACATGAAGGTGGACAAGAAAGAGGTTTACCATACAGTCGGCGGCCGTACCGTTTATGGCGGAGGCGGAATCGTGCCGGATGTCTTTGTCCCTGTGGATACGACACTGGCCTCCAAGTTCTTCATCCGTTGCAACAAGAAGGCTACGCAGATGCGTTTCGCTTCCTACATTTTCGACAAGTATGCCAAGCAACTCTCTGAAATTGATGACTATAAGAAGCTGGATGCCTTCCTTGACGGACTGAACATTCCTTCTGCGTTCCAGTCTTATGCTGCTTCTGTTGACGGCATCAGGCCGGCTGCAGGGGAGTGGGCCGAGACAGAGGAATATCTGATTCCTCAGCTCCGCGCTCTGATCGGACGTTATTCGAAACTTAGCGACAACGCTTTCTACCGCATTTATCTTAGGATTGATCCGGTCGTAAAAGCAGCATTGACAAAAGAATAGGACTTATTTTCTGACCTTCACTCTGACGGCGACGCCGAGCAGGAGAAGAACGGAAAAGAAGACGCAGAGTCTGCCTACAATGTCACCCTGACGCACAAAGAACGTCTGATGGTCATTGAGGCAGACTTTTCCTGTAAGTACTGCCGTTTCCCACCACTCGGTTTCCGCGACGATATCGCCTTTCTGGTTTATCAATGCCGAGATTCCCGTGTTGGCGCTTCTTGCAATGTCGCGCCTTGTCTCGATGGCCCTGAGCGATGAATAGCTCAGGTGCTGCCTGTATCCCGGCGTGTCGCCCCACCATGAGTCATTGGTGATAACTGTCATCAGTTCAGCACCTTTGCGCACATATTCCGCGAAATGTTCCGGATAGACGGACTCGTAGCAGACAGCGCATCCGACAGGTACAGAATCATTGACCTTGCCCGTCGAATCCCTTTTCTCGCAGTTCAGCAGCGTCACTTCGTCCTGGCCAATATTCCTTCCCATCACTCCGCCCAGGAGGTCGTCAATCTTGCAGAAAAATGCAGGGTACGGGGTCATTTCCACGCCGACGACGAGCTTGGACTTGTGGTAGATCTGTTCCGGTCTGTTGCCGGTGAGCATCAATGCTGAGTTGTGCGTCTCTATCCACATTCCGTCGCTGACCTTCCTCGCGGTATGTGACGGAACGGTCTCTGATTCAATGAGATCGTAGGTCGATGCGCCCATCAGGAGGCTCGCGTCAGGCCTTTTTTCAATGATGTTTTCGAAGCGTCTGAGGGTTCTGCTGAAGCTCAGATTGTTCAGGCAGACGTGGCTCGTGAAGGTCTCCGGAGCTACCGCCAGCACCATCCTGCCTGTATCTGTTTTTGTCAATGCTTCTGTGAGCTGGCCTGCCAGGATTGCGTCCTGTTGGTCTTGGCTCAATGCCTGGAATTTCTGGTACGGGTCAATGTTAGGCTGCAGCACCACTACGTCGATGGTCTTGCCGGCGACTTCGTCGTAGGAATTGTATATATGCATTGACAGTGCGATCGGGGCTGCGAGCAGGAGAAGGTAGCCTCCGATGGCGGCAGTCTTGGCTTTGGCGTTGAACATTGACCAGCTTCCGTCTGATAATGAGACCATTATGCCGAACAGACCGAGGTTGCAGGCCCAGATCCAGAGGGAACCGCCGAGGGTGCCTAGATATTCATACCACTGCGCCATTGACAGTGTTCTTGCGAAGGCGTTGCCGAGGACGAGCCATGGCCAGGAGATTTGTGCGGAGGTGAGATAGTATTTTTCCCATGCGATCCACATCATTGCAAGCAGGATGTACGGCAGTGAGCCTTTCAGGATTTTGCGGCTCCACCTGAACAGTCCGAATATGATGGACATCTGGAAGGCATTGGCCAGTACTGCGAAGATTCCTCCGCCGATGGTTGCGTTGCAGACCCAGAATGTGGTGGCTGCGTTCCAGAGTACGAAGGCGCTGTAGTGCCAGAGCCATATCCTGCGTGTGCCTGTCATGGTCGCGATTCTTTCCATGCAGAGGAGCGGCACGAGTCCGAACAGGGCCAGCAGTCCTGTGTGGGGCACCAGATAAGGGATGGACATCAGGACGACGAAGAGAAGGACCAGAATTGCAAGAAGTGTATTTTTGTTTTTCATTTTGTCTGTTTTTTAATGCTTTGAGGGCCTGCTTTTTGACGGTAGGCCATTCTGCTTGTGCAAAGATATGAATTAATTGTTATCTTTGCATGATTATGGTCATGTGCAAACGCGTATTTTGCGTATAGTCCGGCATGATAAAAATTGATTCATATGCTGCTTGATATTCTAAAAGGCTTCATCATAGGCATCTGTGCGTCTGTCCCTTTGGGGCCGATTGCTATTCTCGTTATACAGAAGTCTTTGAGTGATGGACATAAGGCCGGTTTTTTTGCCGGGCTTGGTGCATGTCTCGTTGATACGATTTTTGCGGTCATCGCTGTTTTTGCGTTGGCAATCGCGGAGACTTTCATTGAAAATTACAGTGATTTGATAATGGCCGGCGGCGGTATTGTGGTTACGCTCCTTGGCTGCAGTATGACGTTGAAGGACCCGTTCAGGAAGATGAAAAGGGAGGATGCCCATTCTTCTTATTCCCTGAAGGATTTCTTTCAGGCCGTGTTCATGGGCATTTCCAATCCGGGCGCCATTTTCGTGATATTCGCTCTGTTCGCGTTCTTCGGCATTGAACTGGAACCTCATGATTTCAGGGTTGCGCCTCTGCTGCTTTCGCTCAGTGCGGGTTCGGCTCTTTATTGGTTCGTCTTTTCGTGGGTTTTCAGCAAAATCCGCAAGAATTTCAAGTTGGGGACCATCCTGTGGATTAACCGTATCACGGGTGTCATCGTGACCATCATCGGAATCGCGCTTCTGACGGATGGTGTTATGGAACTGATTTTCACCAAGTAGTGTAACATTGAACAAACTTATTCTGGAATATGGATTTTAAGGGATTTTTCGGCAACTGGTTCGTGAGGAATGTGCTTGCGGCCTGTGTTGTGGTGTTGGCTCTTGTTTTCGTGGCCAATTTTTTTCTCAAGATTGGAACTCATCATGGTCAGGAGATCGAGGTGCCTGACTTTACCAATATGAGTGTGAGTGACGCTTCTTATCTGGCGTCTGACAGGGGTATCAGAATCGATGTGACTGATTCTGTGTATGTGCGCAAGATGGGGCGCGGTCTGGTGTTTTCCCAGGTGCCGAAGGCTGGCAGCCATGTGAAGACCGGACGTCGTATCCTGCTTACTATCAATTCGGTATCTCCGAAGAAGACTACCATGCCGGACCTTGTCGGCTTTTCAATGAGGCAGGCTAAGGCTGAGCTTTTGTCCAAGGGCTTGATCCTCAGGAAGCTGCGTTATGTGGAGGATATCGCTACCAATAATGTGCTGAGGCAGTTGTATCGCGGCAATGATATCAAGGCGGGCAAGTCCATTGACAGCGGTTCTGAAATCGACCTTGTTGTCGGTCTCGGTACTGATGACCAGACTTTTGTGCCGGATGTTACGGGTATGAAGTATATGAGGGCTGTGGATGCGCTGCATGACAATTCTCTGAATGTGGCGAAGCTCCGTTTCGACAAGGATATCCGCACTTACAGTGATTCTCTGGATGCTGTGGTTTACAAGCAGACTCCTTCGGCTTCTGATATGTCTGTTCTTATGGGAACTGAGGTAACTCTTTATCTTTCAAAGGACAATAAATAATTTACGATGGCAGAGAACGAGATTTTCAATGATGATGAGCTGCAGGAGCCATCAGGTGACGGACTTATAATCGAGGAGGGGGCCGACTGTGCTTCCGAGGAGGATGAGCAGGGGATGTTCGAGCATTTCAGGCTCAATGTGGACAAGGGGCAGACGCCGCTGAGGGTGGACAAGTACATGGCGTGTCATCTGATGGACACGTCGCGCCATCGTGTCCAGCTTGCCATCAAGAACTGGTATGTGCGTGTCAATGACAAACTTGCAAAGGCCAATCTCATTGTACGCCCTGGTGATGTCATCCGTTTCGTGATGCCTTATGAGAGGCGTGGTTTCGAGGTTCTTCCTCAGGATATTCCTCTGGACATTGTCTATGAGGATGATGACCTTCTTGTTGTCAACAAGCCTGCGGGTATGGTTGTCCATCCGGGTCATGGTCATTTCGAGGGGACATTGATCAATGCCTTGTCTTATCATCTTGGCATTTCCCAGGGGCCTGATGCAAAGGATGAGCGTATGGGTGTGCTGGTTCATCGTATCGACATGGATACTTCCGGTCTTCTTGTCGTCGCGAAGAATGATGAGTCTCAGCTGGATCTTGCGGGGCAGTTTTTCAGGCATACCATTGAGCGTAAGTATGTTGCGGTTGTCTGGGGCAATCTGAAGGAGGATGAGGGTACGATTACCGGCAATATCGGCCGTGATCCGAATGACCGTCTCCGCTTCAAGGTTTATCCGGATGGAGACAAGGGCAAGCATGCTGTCACTCATTACAAGGTTCTGGAGCGTTTCGGTTATGTGACGGTAGTGGAGTGTCGTCTGGAGACGGGCCGTACTCACCAGATTCGTGTCCATATGAATTATATCGGCCATCCTCTTTTCAATGATGAGCGCTATGGCGGTTCGGAGATTCGCAAGGGCACTATCTACGCGAAGTACAAGCAGTTCATCCGCAATTGTTTCGAGCTTTGTCCTCGCCAGGCTCTCCACGCCAAGACGCTGGGCTTCGTGCATCCCCGCACGCGTGAGTTCATCCGTTTCGATTCAGCCTTGCCGGCAGATATGTCCGCCCTGATTTCCAAGTGGCGTGACTACGCCGGGAACATGCCGGATGAGGAAGATTAACTGAAGGGGTTTCACGTTTGTGGAGCCCCGTTTTTGCGGGTTGGGAGGGGCTGTTTAGCATTGGCTTGAACTGGATTTTTGTGGCATTGGCTGTCGTCAGTTGTTTTGCGTTGATCTTTCTTTGCCATCTCCTTGCATTGGCCTTCCTCCGGAGATTTTTTCATTGGCGTTCCTCTATCCCGTTTTGCGTTTTAGGTGCGGCGCCATACCGTAGGCTGAGCCTGATTCCAGATTGATTAAAGCGTGGTCGTGGCATCCCTGTGCTTCCTTACATTGACCTGTCGTTGGGTCTTTTGTACATTGGCCTGTCGCCAGTTGTTTTGCGTTGGCCTGTCTTTGGCATCTCCTTGCATTGGCCTTCCTCCGACATATCCTTGCATAGACCTTTCTCCGGAGATTGTTTGCGTTGTCTGTCCTCTATCCCGTTTTGCGCTTTGGGTGCGTCGCCAGGCCGTAGGGTGTGCCTGATTCCAGATTGATTAAAGTGTGGTCGTGGCATCCCTGTGCTTCCTTACATTGACCTGTCGTTGGCTCTTTTGAAGGGATTTGGTATCGCAGAAACGTTTTAGGCGATACAAAATAGCAGTTCTATAATGATTCTACAGAAACGCAACCGAACTGCTCGAGTTCCTTATTTTGAAACCAAGAAACGTCCGTGAAAACTGGCCTTTCTCCCGAAAGAATGCAATTGAGTAGACTCTTACGTGTTTTTCGTAAGCGTCTCTGGAGTTACGTATTGACGCGCTGCCAGCGGTTTGCTTTCCAAAGTCTAAACGTAAGTAAAAATGGAGACAAAAGAAATGGTCATACCTTCGACCCTCTTGGCAGTAATGTATCTATATTATCGTCTAATAATCAATTACTTGCGCTACACAATGGATGTCAAGAGGTGGTTTCGAAAGGGGTGCTTGACAGGTTCGTCAGGCTATCTTAGCCTAGTATAACATTGACATTCAATACTTTAGAAGCAAATAATAAAAATCAGCAGTTGTCAAGATGGTCGAAACTAGTGAATGCTCATCAATACGTAACAGGGAAGACGCTTATGAAAAGTCAAACTTCTGCCAGAAGAGTCAAGAACTCGATTTCGACCTTGTTTAGGGGTGCGGAGTGTTTTAGGCTCGTGAGGAGTTTTCGGACTGGGAGAGGTCGTCCAAAAAGTCAAACATTCCTCAGTTAGAATCGAAAATCCGCTTCTGGCCTTGAATAGGGGTATGGAGTGTTTAAGTCTGGCAAGAAGTTTTCGGACAGCCTGGGGGGGGAGAGTCGGCCGCGATTTCTTTCAAACATTTGGCGGCAGGTCACTTGCAAAATGTCCGTGGAAAGTAGTCATTTTCCGGACAAGTTAGTTCGGTTTTACAATTTGTATTATACTGAAAAAGGTTGACTCATAAAAACGAGTTAATCAAGATGAAGTT
>ENA-ORRL01000301-ORRL01000301.1-human-gut-metagenome-genome-assembly--contig:-NODE-301-length-58978-cov-7.150773_pt1 | contig 58978 bp, 41 predicted proteins | sample MGYA00242175_ERZ509134 | MGnify/ENA primary metagenome ERZ509134 (study PRJEB26280, sample SAMEA2338660) | human gut metagenome | biome: human gut; feature: human-associated habitat; material: faeces... | reverse complement strand
TGGGCATCACCGATACCCAATTCATCATCGTAAGGCATCACAACACGGACAATCCACATTGTCATATCGTGTATAACCGCATCAATAATGAGGGCAAACTCATATCAGACAGGAATGATTACAGGCGTAATGAGCAGGTGACCAAGGCTCTAAAATCCAAGTATGGACTGACCTACGGAACGGACAAGAGCAATACTAATACTCGCAAGTTACGCAATGCTGAGCGTGCCAAATACGAGATTCACAATGCCGTCAAGGATGCCTTGAAAGGCGCTGATAGTTGGCAGAAGTTCAAGAATGAACTTGCAAAGCGAGGTGTTCTCTTGGAGTTAGTCTATAAGGACAAGGAGCGAACCAAGGTGCAAGGCATCCGTTTCTGCAAGGATGGATATAGCTTCAAGGGTACGCAGATTAGCCGAGAATACAGCTTTGTCAAGTTGGATGCAAGACTTGGCACAGAGTATAATCGTGTATCGCCAAGAGCCGAATCTATGCAGGGAGGACAACCAAGTTGTCACCAAGTAGAACAGACTCAACCAACGGCAGAACATACCAAAGACCCTTGGAGTGGTATTTCTTCCATCGGCTTGTTCGCTCCGTCTAATGCCCAAACTTATGAGCCATTCCCAGAGGATGAATCCGCCAAGAAGAAAAAGAGAAAACGCAGAAAGGGCTTCAGCCTTTGATGCAAGTTACAAACTTAAAATTAGAATCGAACATGAAAGAAGAACTATTGGAAGCCATCTACGGCACAGTTGAGAGATTGGAGCAGAAAGTCGATGAACTTTCTGCCTCACCAAAGAATACAGAGGTAGGAAGTACTCCTGTAAGTGTTGATACGAGCATACTTGAAAAAGCCATACTTGCTATGGCTGCAAAAGAAGGGGAAGCTATTGACAAATTGGCAAAATTAAGAGAGGCGATATGTATCTATATCGACCTTACCAAGAAAGAAGCAAGCAAAGATGAACAGCGGTGCAAACTCTTGTTTGATACCATTAATCAGATGAAACAAGAACTGAATACTACATCAAAAGTTGTGCAGGACAAACTTCACGCAATGGGTAGCATTCCTCAAAAGAAGGTTGTCACCCATCGTTTCGAGCCTACTTCAAAGTATGTTCTTCTTTTCATTGGTGGCTTGGCTTTATCTCTTGTTATCTCCATTTGGGGTAATCTCACCCAATGGCGAGAGCACAAAAATTGGGAGGAGGCAGACTTGAAGTATAGAGCCTTAAAAATGGTTCTTCCATCTGACGACCCAAATATTCGCTACATCGAAAAGCATTTCTCTGTTTGCCGAGATGAGAAAGTTATTGATGATGTAAGAAGTCGTGTTGCTGTTTATGAAGATTCAATCTTTCGTTATCATAAAATGGTGGAGATAGCAGTATACAAAGATAGCTTGGCAAGAAAGTTGACAAACGAATCAAATGAAATCAAAAGGCTTATCAAGAAATAATAAGATGTTGTTTCTTGTGTTTGCACCATTGTAGCAGGTGGAACACTATATAAAAAACTGATAGTGGCAAAAATATTACCTCGCCACCATCAGTTTGTTTTCGCATTTAATTTTGATATGGGTTACGAGACGAATATTCCTTGGATTGAGGCAATCTGAGGCTTTGTTGCTAGGCAATTCAAAATGATTCGTTTAAAACGATACAAGTCAGTTTAAATTAATATAGGTGAATAAGATGAAAAATATCGTAAAAAAATAACACAAAATAGCTATTGTTGGCAAAAAAATCACTAAATTTGAAATAGAAAATGTGTTAAGCAATGAACATAAGTAAAAATAAATTATTACATATAATATTCATATTTATCACGTTGGCCTCACTGACTATCGTGATTTCATGTTCGAGTGAAGAAGAAATTGTTGTTCCAAAGGAAGAAAATGAACAAACAGTCATAATGTTTTTCCCTTGGAGTTCAAATTTGTTACCTTATTTTCAACAAAACATAAAAGATTTTTCTAAAAGTATAGAAGAAAGAGGCTCACAAAATGCACGAGTCATGGTCTGTTTAGCTACAACGCCAAATACTGCGGATCTCATGGAATTAAAGTATGATAATGGAAGTTGTATCGTTGAGAATATTAGAACTTATGACAATCAAAGATTTACTTCGCAAGAGGGTATTTCTAATATATTGAAGGCTATAAAAGAATATGCGCCTGGAAAGAAATATGGATTAATTATCGGCTGCCATGGAATGGGATGGTTGCCAGTAATTCATACAAAATCCAATGAAACTCAAGAGATATTTCATTATAATGTAAGTAATGGCCCAATGACAAGATATTTCGGTGGATTAACACAGGAATATCAAATAGAAACGTCTGTCTTGGCTCAAGCAATTTTAGAGTCCGGAATTACTATGGAATATATACTATTTGATGATTGCTATATGTCTTCAATCGAGGTTGCATATGATTTAAAAGATGTCACGAAATATTTAATAGCTAGTCCCACTGAAGTAATGGCATATGGATTCCCATATCATGAATGTGGGAAATATCTTATAGGAAATGTTGATTATGAGGGAGTTATTCAAGCATTTTATGAGTTTTATAGTCAATATACATATCCATATGGTACAGCAGCCGTTACGAATTGTCAAGAATTAGAACAATTGGCAAATATTGTGAAAAGAATTAATATCGAAAATCAAAATAATAATATATCAGCAAATAGTATCCAGGTAATGGATGGATATACTCCGACTATTTTCTTTGATTTTGAAGACTATATTAATAAGATTTGTAATGATAGTGTGCTTCTTGATGAATTTTCAAATCAATTGAGGAAAACAATATTATTCAAATGTCATACTCCACAATACTATTCTGCTTTTAAAGGAATATTGCCCATTAATCATTATTCTGGTATTACTACTTCTGATCCTAGTAGTAATAGACTTTCAAATCCAAAAATATATACACGATGGTATAATGCCACCCATTAATTTGTATGAATTGGGATTCGATAAAGTCTATATTAAAATTATCAATTCCTCTAATTACATCTCAATTAGGCTTGTTTTTTGTCCAACTGTCAGATACTGTAATGGTTGGACAAATAGGTTCTCGTGACTTGGCTGCAATTTCTTTTGGTGGGAATGTTTATTTTTTTATTTATATATTTTGAATTGGCATCGTAAGTGTAGGCGTTATCCATGATGGTGTTTCCACCACTATTCACCGTGAGGTTCTGCAATCTGCGACGCTGTGGGTCGTAGGTGTAGAACGTCTCAGCACCATTACAGTACTTCAAGTATGTACGCTGCTCAAACTTGTCATAGCCAATCTTGCTCACATAGTCGTAGCCGTATGACTTGTAGCCATGAACCTTTTCAAGCTGACCGCCGAGGTTATAAGAATAGGTAATCTTCTCCTCGTCTGGATAAATCATCTCTAACCCGTAGTGCTTGGATTTTATATGGAAAAACTTTCAAAGATACTTTGAAACTGTACACACTCGGAGTACAAACGAAAACAATATATGCTTGTGTCGGAAAGGTATATATGAGCTGATGGTAGAGTCGTCATCAATAACAATGGCCCTGATTTGATAAACTCAGCAGGAATACTTGCTATTCATTTTTTATGATGGGGTTATGTTTACAAATTTGAGATTTCATGTAAAAAAGTCCTAATTTCTATGTTTCTCTTCTTGCAAATTATGGGATATTAAGAAAAATATCGTATCTTTGTCCCCGAATTGAGGCGTTCTTTGCATATTGCAAAATACAGAAACGAGCAGAAGGTCGCTCGTTTCCATATTGTTACCTATATAATATAGGCAAACGCCCAACTTCTTGATTTTCAATCAAAGTCCAATTTAGAGCGAGTTAACAAATATAAATTATTTATGCATTTCTACGCACTTTTTTCTAAAAAAAATGAAGTTTGGCCAAGACGACGTTTTTGATTAAGTTTGTATGTTTATTCCAAATTGACCAATGATCAGAAAAACGACCAATAAGGACCTCACGGCATACAACACATTCAGGATGAAGGTGAAATGCCGCTCATTCATAGAATATGATTCCATCGCGGATCTCATTGACATAGATTTCGGGACTCTCCCAAAACCGGTGAAGCATATCGGAGGCGGAAGCAACCTGCTCTTCAGCGGAAATTTCGACGGGACAATTCTACACTCGGCAGTGAAGTTTATCTATGAACTGCCGGAAGACGACCCTCTGTATATGTCTGACGATGAAGCGCTTGTATCAGTAGGCTCGGGCGTGGCATTTGACGATTTCTGCAAATGGGCGGCGGAAAACGGACTGTGGGGCGCAGAGAATCTGTCATATATCCCAGGCGAAACAGGGGCGGCGGCAGTCCAGAACATCGGAGCCTACGGTGCTGAAATCGCAGACATCATACGTCAGGTTTATTGCTACGACACCATCGAAGAAGAGTTCGTCCATTTCAATGTCAACGAATGCAAATACGGATACCGCGAGTCAATGTTCAAGTCTCCCGAAGCCAGGGACAGATACATAGTGACCAACGTCATACTGGCATTGACAAGAGAGAGAAGACCTAGACTCGAGTACGGAAACATCCGCACGGCCCTGAGCAGCGCCCTCGGCGTCCCGGCCGAGGAAGTGGACGGGTCAGAAGCACTTACACCGGCATTGATAAGAGACGTCATTATCGGCATACGCAGGGAGAAACTGCCGGAAGTTTCAGAAATCGGAAGTGCGGGCAGCTTTTTCAAGAATCCCGTAGTCCCGGAAGAGGTATTCGCCAATGTCAAAGATGTCGCCGAAGGGGCAGAAGTTCCTCACTATGTGACAGATAAGGGAATAAAGATACCTGCCGCATGGCTGATTGAGCAATGCGGATGGAAAGGACGCACCTGCGGCAATGCAGGAGTCTATGAGAAGCAGCCGCTGGTCATTGTCAATGCTACCGGAAAGGCAACCCCGAAGGAAATCATTGACCTTAAAAATCAAATCACCGCTTCAGTGAAAGAGAAGTTCGGAATCGGACTGCACCCCGAGGCGGAAATATTATAGGAAATGGACAACAGCACATTTATAGTAGATGGGGGACATGAACTCCACGGAGAAATCATCCCGCAAGGGGCGAAGAACGAGGCTCTTGAGGTAATAAGCGCGGTACTTCTCACAAAAGAAGAAGTCATCATAAGCAATGTCCCTGAGATCCTGGATGTAAAGAACCTGATAAGCCTGCTGGAAATCATGGGAGTCAAGGTAAACCGCCTGGGACATGGCGAATACGGCTTCAAGGCGGATGACATTGACACTGAATACATTGAAAGCGAAGATTTCGTGAAGAAGTGCGCATCCTTGCGCGGTTCGGTTCTGGTGGTCGGTCCTCTCCTCGCCAGGTTCGGAAAGGCATGGTTCCCCAAACCTGGCGGCGACCGCATCGGAAGACGGCGTGTGGACACGCATATTCAGGGAATGATCAATCTCGGAGCGTCACACAGATATGACGACAAGCGCAAGGCTTTCTATCTTGAAGCCCCCGCATCAGGCCATCTGCAGGGTACGTATATGCTTCTGGATGAGGCATCTGTGACAGGCACGGCCAACATTCTCATGGCTGCGGCTCTAGCTGAAGGCAAGACCGTAATCTACAATGCCGCATGCGAGCCCTATATCCAGCAGCTAAGCAGAATGCTGAAGGCCATGGGAGCCGGCATTGAGGGTATCGGTTCTAATTTGCTCACGATTACAGGTGTTGACGTCCTCCATGGAGCGGCACACAAGATTCTTCCGGACATGATCGAGGTCGGCAGTTTCATCGGCATGGCAGCATTGACAAGAAGTTCGATAACCATCAAGGATGTGTCCTGGAAGAACCTCGGCATCATTCCGGAGAGTTTCAGGAGACTGGGCGTGCATCTGGAGCAGCGCGGTGACGACATTTTCATCCCTGCCCAGGAAAGCTATACCATTGATTCGTTCATGGACGGCTCCATTATGACCATTGCAGATGCACCATGGCCGGGACTCACTCCGGACCTTCTCAGCGTCATGCTGGTAGTTGCCACACAGTGCAAAGGAAGTGTGCTGATACATCAGAAAATGTTCGAAAGCCGACTTTTCTTTGTGGACAAACTTATAGAGATGGGTGCCCAGATCATTCTCTGCGACCCGCACAGGGCTGTAGTCATCGGACACGACCACAGGTTCCGCCTGAAAGCCGGCAACCTTCTTTCACCTGATATCCGTGCAGGTATCGCACTCCTTCTGGCAGCAATGTCAGCCAAGGGAACAAGTACGATAAGCAATGTCGGACAGATAGACCGGGGATATGAAAACATCGAGCACAGGCTCAATGCCCTTGGCGCAAAAATTACAAGACGCTAAAAGTCCCGTAATGCCTAGAACACATTAAGCAAGATATTGATTCCCAGCAATATAAGGACAACACCGCCGCACACGGCAGCAGGTTTGCCGGCTCTGGTTCCAATCAGGTTTCCGCCCTTGATGCCGATGATGACAGACAGGGCTGTAATGATGAAGACGGCTACGACAGGGACCGTCATGCCTGCCAGATTGCGTCCCGCCATCGACATTGAAATACCTACTGCCAGAGCGTCGATACTGTCGGCGATTCCGGCGAGAATGATGTTGCGCAGTCCTGTAAGATTTCTGGGCTTCTCCTCGGAAAAGGCCTCCCTTATCATTGACACGCCCACAAAAACAAGAATCCCCATTCCGATCCATTTGACGAAATGCATCAAGTACCTCGCGATGAAGTCGCCGAATGCCCAACCGGCAAAGAGGAATGAAGTCTGAATGATTGCGAAAATCAATGCTATATTGAGAACCTGTGCGAGTGTCACTTTTTTCATCGTGACGCTTGAACACAATGCCACGGCAAAGCAGTCGGCACACAACGATGCCGACAGAAGAATGTCAGTAATCAGTTCTTCCATATCAAGGCCTGAAAAGCTGGCGGTTTACTATGGACCTTCCAAGTGTCAGCTGGTCAGCGTATTCCAAATCGTCTCCGAATCCGAGACCACGTGCCGGGGATGACACCTTGATACCGAAAGCCGAAATCTGCCTGTATATATAGAACGATGTCGTCTCGCCCTCCACATCCCCGCTGAGCGCAAGGATTATTTCAATGTTGCCCGGCTCGACGCCAGATTCGGTCAAGGCTTCTACTCTATTCTTAAGTTCGATAATTTTCAGGTCTGATGGACCGATGCCGTCGATCGGCGATATCTTCCCGCCAAGCACATGATAGACTCCGTGATATTGACCTGTAGCCTCGACACTCATGACATCACGAACATTCTCCACAACACATATTGTATTGTGGTCACGACTGTTGTCCGAGCAGATCGAGCACTGCTCATCATCTGAAATCATCATGCAGGTACGGCAGTAACGGACATTCTCCCTCAGGAGTCTGATGGAATCCGTAAAATGACGCACATTTTCGACAGGCTGCTTCAGGAGGTGGAGGGCAAGGCGCAGTGCGCTCTTCTCCCCTACCCCCGGAAGCGAACTTATGGCTTCGACAGCATTTTCAAGAAGCTCTGACGGATACTTTTCACCTCGCATCCTTGTCTCCCTGATTATAAGCATCTACGGCCTTACGCACAGAGCCATATTTCAGAAGAAGCCTCTTTGCAAGTTCATAGTCATTGATATCAGCCTCTCCCATGATCATTCTCGAGCCTCTATCGACAAGCTTCTTGTTGGTCAGCTGCATGTCAACCATCTTGTTGCCTTTGACATGACCAAGGCGGATCATTGTCGCAGTAGAAATCATATTGAGGACAAGTTTCTCAGCTGTACCTGCCTTCATTCTGGTACTTCCGGTAACGAATTCAGGTCCAACCACTACTTCCACAGGGACTTCTGAAACGGCTGCAAGCTCAGAACCTTTGTTACAAGTAATACAACCGGTAAGCAGGCCACGCTCTCTGGCAATCTTCACGGCACCGATGACATAGGGAGTCGAGCCTGAGGCTGCTACACCTACTACCACATCATCGGCTGTAGGAGAAAACGGCTGCATATCTTTCCATCCTCCCTCATTGCTGTCCTCCGCAGCTTCCACTGCATTACGGATAGCCTTGTCTCCGCCGGCAATAAGCCCTATGAATTTGTCGCTTACTCCATAAGTAGGAGGAATCTCGGATGCATCTACTACTCCCAGACGTCCGCTGGTGCCAGCGCCGAGATAAAAGACACGTCCGCCTCTTTTCAACCTTTCAACTATTCCCTCCACAAGTTTCTCTATCTGAGGGATTTCCTCGGCAACTGCCACAGGAACACAACTGTCCTCATTATTGATGCCCGTAAGTATTTCTTTTACGGACATGTCCTGAAGATTGTGGTAATTGGATGACTGTTCTGTTGTTCTCATGGTTTTACATTGTATGATATTTGACAAGCCCCTCTATCGGGGAAGCTGTAATTTCTGAAATCTTGACATTGAATTCAGACGCGATGCGTTCCAATGTCTCCTTATGCGCCATGGCATATCCGCCGACAACGCCTACCTTGCTGTATTTCTTAAGGTCATACTGGGCGATGCATCTGGAGAAAAGCTGTCTGAAGTTATTGTCAATCAGGTCTTTCACATAAGGATACTCATCGTAGTGACGGCTGATGAACGGAGCGAAAGAACCGAGGTATCTTGCCGGCGCCGGTCCCTTATAGACATTCTGGACCACAGTAAGATAATCCACCTCATATTCTGATGCAAATTCGTCTGCAAGTTTCTCAGGCACAAGACCTTTCAGGAAATCGGACATAAACTGCCGTCCGAGGCTGGCCCCACCGCCTTCGTCTCCCAGAATAAAACCTCCGGAGCGCACATTCCTGACGATTCTCTCCCCATCATATTCGCAGCTGTTCGAACCGGTCCCGAGTATGACGGCAATTCCCGGTTCCCTGCCGCAGACAGCCCTGGCGGCATCCAGAAGGTCAGACGCATATTCTATCTGAGCATCAGGAAAGGCCTTCCTGAATTCATCGTCCAGCCTCCTGGCACTCTCGGGCACAGACTTTCCGTCTGATATGAGACCTGCAGCATAGAAATGAATTTCATTGACCTTTTCCCCTGTCGGATTCAGTTCCGGAATCGAATCCTCCAGAACCTTTTCAATGAAAGAAGACTCCGCTGTAGCAACATTCATTCCAGGCGTCTTGAGAGAATATCTCTCACCTGTTTCAGACACTGAGCACCAATCTGTCTTGGTAGCTCCGCTTTCCGCTATAATGACCATAAAAAAACAGTTTAGTGTTTGTTACATATGCACTCGGGCCCATATATGTACAGTTCATGGATTTCCCTGTCATATCCCGGATAGAATCCCTTAGGCATACCCAAGACGATTCTCGCCCCTCTGTTCGCAAGGACTATAAGTTCACCGGTAAGCGGGTCTATACTGAGTCCTTCGATTTCTCCCGTCCTGCGAAAATCCGACATCGTACGATAGAGCTCCGGTCTCACCTGCTCCGGCAATACAGAACTTCCTGAAGGATAGATTTCGCAGACATACAGATTATCAGGAAGATTTTTTTCGGCATCCCCGTCGTCGCAGGAGATAATTATGCTGCCGCCCTTGCAGACTATCCCCTGCTGAAGTCCCGGAGCCGGGTCCAATGCAACTTTTCCCACATACTCTCCGGTCTTGAGGTCATAGCAATACAGATGCGTGCCCTGAACCCAGTCAGCCATCCATACACGGCCATGCTCCTTATCTACGGCAAGACCGCAGACTTCCACCTGGCCGGACGCGGGATTCCACGGAATGGAGCGCTTCCATTCCAATGTCTCCGCATCATAGACGGCAACCTGGATATTCTGCCCCACACCATCAATGAAAGTCTCGATTCCGGCGTAAATCTCACCATTGTAAACATCAATGTCACCGATGTGGTTCGCCGAAAGCTCGAGGCTGCGGAAAGGGTCAATGTCAGAGCGCACGAGTTCTCCGTCTTTACGGTACTTGTAAAGCGCAGTCGAGCCGGATACGTAATAGTATTCGCCGTCTGACGCAATTCCCTGGCGTCCTCCGACTTCCATTACACGGGCCAATGTCCATCCGTCATCCTCTGTAAGTGACAGTGATGATTGTCCGCATTGCGCATGCGACATAAACAGCCCGCTGCCCACAGAGAGCAGCAGGGCCATCAAAAAAAATCTTCTTTTCACGTTTATTACTTTTCAGGCATTGCCTCAAGAACTGCCTTGAGGAATTCCCAACATTTGTCAACCGTGTCAATCTTCACTCTCTCATCAGGTGAATGAGGGTGCAGGATTGTAGGTCCGAATGAAACCATATCCCAGTTAGGATATTTTGCACCGAGAAGAGCGCACTCAAGTCCCGCATGGATAGCAGTAACCTTCATATCCTTACCGAAAAGTTTCTTGTAAACATCCTTCATTGTGGCGATGACAGGTGTAGAAGGAAGCGGAACCCATCCCGAATAGGCGCCGTATGAAGTGAACTTGGCGCCGGCCAGTTCGAAGAGGCAACGCATTCTCTCTGCAAGATCCATCTTGGCTGAATCCACGGAGCTTCTCAAGTATGAAAGTACTGTAATGTGTCCGTCCTGAATTCTTACGACAGCCATGTTTACGGATGTCTCCACAAGACCGTGCATGACGGGGCTCATTCTGTCAACGCTGCTAGGGCACGCGCAGATGGCCTTGACTGCCTTCTGAATAACCTCATCCTCCACATATGCGGCAGGCATATCGCACTTCTCGAAGAAGCATGCTGCAGAAGGGTCGGTATCAGCATATTCAGCCTTGACCTCGGCGAATACAAGTTCGACGATCTTCTTGACCTCGTCAACTCTGCCGGCAGGTACAAGGATGTCAGCTGACGCCTCGAATGGAATAGCATTATGGAGGCTGCCTCCGACAAAGTCAGAAACCTTCACACCATATTTCTCTACGAGTGGAAGAAGGATGCGGGCAACAATCTTGTTTGCATTGGCTCTGTACAATACGATATCCTGACCGGAATGTCCGCCCTGAAGGCCTTTCACTGAGAGTCTATATGCCTCATAACCGGCAGGTGCCGGCATTGACTTATACTCGAAATCAGCTTTTCCGTACAAACCGCCGGCGCATCCGATATAAAGCTCGCCTTCAGCCTCTGAGTCAAGGTTCAGAAGGACATCGCCCTTCAGTTCGCCAGGTTTGAGTTTTTCCGCTCCTGTCATTCCTGTTTCCTCATCATAGGTGATAAGCGCCTCCACGGGGCCGTGTTTAAGGGTATTGTCCTCAAGAACGGCAAGTGCAAGACATACTCCGATTCCGTCGTCGGCTCCGAGGGTAGTACCCTTTGCGGTTACCCACTCACCGTCAATCTGTGTCTGGATAGGATCCTTGAGGAAATCATGTACGGTCTCCGCAGTCTTCTGTGGAACCATGTCCACATGTGCCTGGAGGATGACTCCTCTTCTGTTCTCATAACCCGGTGTAGCCGGTTTGCTGAATATGATATTGCCGGTTTCATCTCTGCGCACATCTACATTGTGCTCTTTTCCCCAGTCAAGAAGGAACTGCTCAGCTTTCTCTTCATGCTTTGAAGGACGGGGAATCTGTGAGAGTGCATCGAAATTTCTCCACACGCCTTTCGGCTCTAAATCTTTGATAGTCATGATCTATTAGTTTAAAGTGATTATTTGGTATTTATCTGAAATGTACTTTCAATTCCGAGCTGATATACAGGTACTCTGCTCTGCAGAAGGACATTGACACCATCCGTCAGTTTGATCGAGCAGGATGCAGGAACACGATAGTGGGCGACTGTACCCTTGGCTGAAGATGATTTTCCCGGAACCTGACTGACAGGCTGAGCTGTAACTTCGAGAAGATATGGCTTTCCTGAAAGGTCATCTGCCGGCACGAGGCCTTTGGAATCAGAAAGACGGAAAGCGACATACAGCTGGGACTCATTGCTCTTCTCAGGAACCACGTCATAGTTCATCTTCTGGGTCGAATACTCGCTGTAGCCTATGAACATCGACATATACTCGCTCTCGAGACGGGAAATCTCCTCCACTGCGGAAGCGAGAGCCTCTCCGCTGAAAGTGGCATCGGTATCGCCTGTAACTATCTGGACCTTTTTCTTCCTGAGGTTGAAAATCATCTCTGCAGCCTCTTTGGCCCTGGATTCCAGCGACTTCTGGACGACCATCTCCTGCTGGACAGCCACTTTGTTGTAGGCGGACTCGCTTTTCACGTTACGGTATAGAGTGGTCGCCTCGGATGTCAGATTCGAAGAAAGGCCCTTGTCTGAAAAATCAGCCTTTCCGAATGCCGGGAAACGCCATTCGGTATCGCCTGCGGCAGATGAGACTGAGACCAGCCCCTGCGAGGTCAATGACAGGAAGGCAGGCATGCCTGAACCCGGGGCAACAGTATATCTGTAGGCCTGGTCAGCTTCAGTGCAAGGTGTCATCTTCACGGAAGTTACCGAATATGAGACGGCATCCGTCTGTCTTGCATTGACACCAAGGTATTTCTGTGCGTATTTGGCATAAGGGCCGGCATAGAAATGCTCGCCGCTGGCCTCCACCTCAAGTCGGATGACCGTGGACGGCAGCGAATATACCAGACAGCCTTCAGGGTCTTTCTGCGCATTCTGGGCAGAAACAGCAGGCAGGAACAACATGGTCCCGGCCACCAAACTAAGAACTCTTTTCATACTGTAAATATTTTTCATGTTCGGTTTCTTATTTTTTCCATCTATTATGTGTCCACAGATAATTCGCCGGCTGGTCAATGATATCCTTTTCCAGCAGCCTGTAGAACTTGTTCATGACGTCTTCCGGAGAAAACTGCGATGCATCTTCGCAGATTTCTGTGAATGTCATCTCGTAGCCGAAATCCTTTTTCGCGCGGAATGCCATATAGACGACGGCAAAATGGAATTTACAGGCCAATGTCGCGCCTCCGGTCATGGTCTGGGTCGGCTGGTTCATGAAATTGTCCACGACATGGCCCGAAGCATAGTTATATGGGCACTGGTCAGTCGGGAACACGTAGATATGCTTTTCATTCCTGTGCTGAATGACGTAGCGCATTATGTTCCGCGATTCTACATAGCAGGTCGAATAGTTTTCAGGCGAAATCGGAGCACATCTGTTAAGTCCAAGAATCTTGTCCCAGAAACTGTTTTTCAATTCCTTGTATATGACAGTGACATCCTTTTCCTGGAACTCCACAGAATCAGGAGCATACGCATAATTCCTGATTCCTCCTGTCAGTTCCCAGTTACCGAGATGCGAATTCATCAGGATTACGCCTGGCCTTTCCTTATACAGACGGTTCAGCACATCGGCATTGACAAGTTCGCAAATATGGGATTCGTGCAGACGTTTCGTGTCGTGCGCACCGGCGAACCAGAATGTTTCCGCCACAAGATTGCCGAAATGCCTGTAGAAATTCTTGGCGATGGCTTTCAATTCCCAATACTTCTTTTCAGGGAAAGATCTGGCCAGATTCATCATGACTACGTCTCTTCTGTAATGGAGAGGCCCATAGACCATCCACGCGATGAATTTTCCCCAGAAATAGTGCAGTTTCAGAGGCTGCAATGCAAGCAGTCTCATCATGCCCTTCATTATGTTTACTCCAAACTGCATAATATAATTCCTTCACAAATAACAAATATAGTCATTATTCTTAATTCTTGTGCATCTGCGACGTTACTTTTCAATCCGATTTTCGGGCTGCAACTCACAAAATGGCACTTTTCTACACAAAACGATTAAAATTTGTATGTAAATGGCTTTGATTTCTTGACATTTTCAACGATAATTGCTAAGTTTGTAAGTCCACACATGGAATTAATTAACTATTAAAAAACACATAACAATGTTCAAAGATCAGCCGAAAGGATTGTTCGCCCTCGCTCTGGCCAATACAGGAGAGCGATTCGGGTACTACACCATGCTCGCTATTTTCCTCCTGTTCATCCAGGCAAAATTCGGATTCAGCGCAGCCGTTTCCACCCAGATTTATTCCATCTTCCTGGCAGCGGTATATTTCATGCCTCTGTTCGGTGGTATGCTCGCCGACAAGATCGGTTACGGCAAGTGCGTCACCACAGGTATCGCCGTCATGTTCTTCGGATACCTCTGTCTGGCAATTCCTACAGGACCGGATATCGCAGGTAAAATTCTGATGTTCGGAGCGCTTGCTCTAATCGCCATCGGTACCGGACTCTTCAAAGGTAATCTCCAGGTCATGGTCGGAAACCTCTATGATGATCCTAAGTATGCATCTAAGCGCGACTCTGCATTCAGCCTCTTCTACATGGCCATCAACATCGGTGCGATGTTCGCCCCTTCGATGGCAAAGGCTGTCACCAATTTCTTCCTCGGCAAATCAGGTCTCGTATATAACGCAAACATTCCTGCCCTCGCCCATCAGATGATGAACGGCACCATCACCCCTGAAAACGCAGAAAAGCTTCAGGGTCTTGCCGCTTCAATGTCAGGCGCATCAGGAATGGACATGACTTCATTCAGCGAGATGTACATCGAGAAACTTTCTACAGCATATAATTACGGATTCGGTATCGCCTGCATCTCACTCATCATTTCGGTAGCAATCTATTTCAGCTGCCGCTCATGGTTCAAACATGCTGACGTCAATGCAAAACAGGCAAAAGCCGCACACAGCAATGAGGTCGAGCTCACACCGGAGCAGACAAAGAGCCGTATCACCGCCCTTATGCTTGTATTCGCTGTCGTTATCTTCTTCTGGATGGCATTCCACCAGAACGGTGCTACAATGACATTGTTTGCAAGAGACTACACGGCCAGCACAGTAACAGGTGCTACAAGAATCGGATTCAATATCTGGAGCCTTGTTCTGATTGCAATTTCAGTCTATACGCTGTTCGGAGTATTCCAGTCTGAAAAGACAAGCGGAAAAGCAATCTGCGGCGTTGCCACCCTAGGTTTGTGGGGCGTTGCCTACGCTATCTTCTCTGGTATGCCTGCAGTCGTAAACATCCTTCCTTCAGACTTCCAGCAGTTCAACCCATTCTTCGTGGTAGCATTGACACCGGTATCTCTCGCGATTTTCGGCGCACTCGCAAAGAAGGGCAAAGAGCCTTCAGCTCCACGCAAGATCGGTCTCGGAATGATTGTCGCAGCGGTAGGTTTCTCCATCCTCACATTCGCATCACTCAATCTCGCATCACCTAAGGAACTCGGCGGAACAGTCAGCCCTGACCTCATCTCACCGGACTGGCTCATTTCGACTTATCTGGTACTTACCTTCGCAGAGCTTCTGCTCTCACCTATGGGTATCTCATTCGTATCGAAGGTTGCCCCTCCTAAATATAAGGGAGCTATGATGGGTTGCTGGTTTGCGGCTACCGCCCTCGGAAACTATCTGGTTTCCATCCCTGGTCTCCTCTGGAACAAGATTCCTCTGTGGGGTGTTTGGGGACTTCTCATCACACTCTGTCTCCTTTCAGCCCTCTTCATCTTCTCTATCATGAAGAAGCTCGAAACAGCTACCGAGTGCTAAAATAAAACAACATATCAGATGAGGAAAGTCAGACAGGCTTTCCTCATTTGCTTTAAGTAAGCGTTAAACAAAATGACAAAAGAAACTATAGCTCTGCTCAAGGAATGGGCCGAGACATACAACAATCCGGAATACTTCAGGGAAGACCCGATCGCATTCCCTACGAAGTTCACTGAAATGATGAAAGCCGGAAAATGCAGCCTGAAAGATGTTGAGATAGCTGCCGTCTTCGCCGCACATTTCGCTTGGGGGCGCAGGTCAATGATAGTCCGCGACTGCGGGCGCCTGTTCGATGAAATGGACTGGAAACCATACGATTACGTAATGAAAGGCGAATGGCGTGACGATCCGGTCAGCATTCACAGAACCATAAAATGGAGCGAAGTGGCAGCAATCTGCAAAAGATTGAAAAACATCTATGAAAGACAGGAGAGCATAGAAACATTGACAGTACCTCAAATCAGGACATCAGTATTCGGACAGAAAGAAGATGCGAAGGCTCCGAACAAGAAGATCAATATGATGAGACGCTGGATGGTCAGGGATGACGGCAAGGTGGACCTCGGACTCTGGAAGAACACATCCCCGGACACGTTGTTGATTCCGCTGGATGTCCATGTATATCAGCAGGCTACTGAGCTTGGGCTCACAGAACGTAAGCCCAAGGACATAAAGACTGTCATTGAAATAACCGATTCTTTCCGCGACATTTTTCCTGGCGACCCATGCAAGGGAGACTTCGCGCTGTTCGGGTACGGCGTGACACATCGGGATTGACATTTGCGGGACTATTCTGCAGGCATTTTCATGGCAGCGCATACAAGTTTTGTCCGGGAGCGGAATTTTTCGTATATTGGCAATGATAAATCTGAACAAAACGCAGCCATGCCACAGCTATACGTCATATCAGGATGCAACGGTGCCGGAAAAACCACGGCATCCTATGCGCTGCTTCCCGAGATGCTCGGATGCAGCCAGTTTGTGAATTCCGATGAATTCGCAAAAAGTCTTTCACCTTTCAGTCCAGATGCTGCTTCCATTCAGGCCAGCAAGCTTATGTTATTGAAAATGAACTATCTTTTCAAGCGCAATGAAGACTTCGCAATAGAGACGACGCTGGCCACAAGGAGCCTGAAAAAGACTATCATCAAGGCGCGGGCACAGGGCTACGGAATCACGATATTGTACTTCTGGCTGAACTCCCCCGAACTTGCCGTCGAAAGGGTGAGGGCGAGGGTTGCAGCCGGTGGGCACAACATCCCGGAAGAAACCATAAGACGGCGATATATGGCCGGACTGCACTATTTTTTCAATATATATAGGAATATGGCAGACCGGTGGATTCTGGCGGACAATTCCCAGATTCCGTTCAGGGTCGTCGCCGAAGGACAGGCAGGCAGGCTGACCATTAAAGACGAACAGACATATTCAAAGATACAAGAATTGGCGGACTTTGCTGAGAAATCTCTTTCCGGTGAATGATTCTTCAGACTTCCCCACCGCTGAAAACTGATTAAAAACATGATATCAGACAAACAATTTTACTTAGACACATTCAACATTGATGAAAACGACTTGAGGAAACTCACTGTCACCGCATTGTCCCACGGAGGAGACTATTGCGACTTGTATTTCGAAAACACGATGCTCCAGACCCATCAGCTAATGGACGGGGAAGTTTCGTCAAGCGGACTCAACATTGACTATGGAGTCGGTATCAGGGTCCTCTGCGGAGAAAAGACCGGCTACGCATATTCGGAAAGCACAGAGTGGGCAGACATGGAAAGCGCCGCAAAAGCCGCTTCCGCAATATCTCAGGGTCAGGCGGTCAAGCCACGCGACACCAGAAGCATCGGAGCGACATATACGGCTCAGGAAAACAACGGAGGCAGACTGGTGAGGAGACTTTACCCTGGACAGCCTAATCCGCGTGCGGACAGATATCCTATTCTGCAGAACTGGAGAGAAACCAGCCCCGCCATCGCCGTAGAATATCTAGGGAAACTGGAGAAATCCATCAAGAAGAGAGACGCCAGAATCACCAGCGTCATCTGCGTATTGTCCAGCCAGACAAGCGATTACCTGATGTACAATTCCTTCGGGGAACTGAAATACGAGACCAGGCCGATGACCACCGTCCAGGCCATGCTCGTGGCTGACAACGGCAAGGGAAAGATTCAGAAGAATGTATCCAGAAGCTTCAGGAAAGGAGCTGAGATGACTACAGACGAACTGATAGAAGAAATCGCGGAGAAAATCACCTGCGGCATTGATGAGGCCTTCGAAGCTGTGCGTCCGAAAGGCGGTCAGATGCAGGTGGTCATGGGCGCGGGAGCTTCAGGAATTCTGCTCCACGAGGCCATGGGACACGCTTTCGAAGCCGATTTCAACAGAAAGGGACAGTCCATTTTCTCTGACAAGATGGGACAGCGCGTCTGCCCTGAAGGAATCAATATCGCTGACGATGCCACAATCCGCGGAAACCGCGGTTCCCTGAATTTCGACGACGAGGGCGTCCCGGGCCAGAGAACGCTCATGGTGGAAAACGGAATACTGACCTCATATCTCCACGACAGAATCAGCGCGAAATTCTACGGAGTAGCTCCTACCGGAAACGGACGCCGAGAATCCTTCCGTTCAAGTCCAATCCCGAGAATGAGAGCCACTTATATGGAAAGCGGAAACGCCGAACCGGAGGGAATCATCGCCTCCGTGTCCAAAGGAATTTATGTCAATGAATTCAGCAACGGGCAGGTAAAAATCGGCGAGGGCGACTTCACATTCTTCGTCAAGAGCGGTTTCCTGATCGAAAACGGAAAGCTGACGACACCTGTGAAGGACATCAATGTCATCGGAAACGGCCCACAGGCATTGAAAGATATCGTTGCGGTCGGAAACGATTGTGTGATAGACGACAGCGCCTGGACTTGCGGCAAGGGACAGTCTGTTCCGGTCTGCTGTGGAATGCCGACCGTCCTTATCGACAATCTTACTGTAGGAGGAGAATAAAATGGAGAATATGATCAACGGAATGATAACAGAAGAAGAGAAGGCATTGGCAGACAACAGCATTGACATGGCTCTTGAAGCTGGCGCCTCTGCGGTTCAGGTCACATTGGACAAGGCCAAGACTGAGATTATCGCACTCCTGGACGGAGAGATCGACAATATCAGGCAGACTGGAGACAGGGCATTGACTTTCAAGGTCTTCGCTGACGGAAAATATGGAGTATTCTCCACGAACAGGCTCGAAGCGGAAAGTGTAAGAGAACTTCTGAAGATGGCAGTGGAGAATGTCAGACTGCTGGCGCCGGACAAGTTCCGCAGACTGCCGGACAAGGAGGAGACGGCCAAAGACGCCATCCGCGGAGATGAAATGGAACTTTGCTGGGACGGTTACGATTCGGTGACAGCCGAGGAGAGGCTGGGCATGGTCAGGAGAGCATCCGTATTCAATGAGTTTTCCGTGGATTCCCCCGATAGGGAATGGAAACTTGTCTCCGAAGAAGTGGAATACAACAACACATTGACAGACACATACTTGACCAGTTCAGACAGAATAGCTTGCAGACAAATCGAGACATCTTTCGAAGTCTGCAGCAATGTGACAGTCGAGGACAAGGAGGGCAACAAATACAGCGGACTATGGTGGGATTACAGCATCAGTCCTGAAAAGGTGCTTGCATCCGACTGCGGCCACAAGGCCGTAATGCAGGCAGCAAGCCAGATAGGTCAGGTCAATGTCAATGGAGGGAAATACAGGATGGTCGTCTCAAGGAGGGTCTCAGGAAGATTGGTGCAGCCTGTCCTCAATGCCCTTTCTGGCAGGGCAATACAGCAGAAATCATCCTTCCTGACTGAAACTTTAGACAAGAAGGTTTTCAGCGACGGCCTTACCATCCTGGACAGGCCGAGGGAAAAAGGAAAGAGCGGGTCAATCCTGTTCGACGGTGAAGGAAGGGCATGTCTGGACAGGGACATCATTGTAAATGGTGTCATAAAAGAGTATTTCATAAACACTTACATGTCCGGCAAACTTGGAATGCCGGCGACTTCGGATGGCGCGAACAGGCCTGTCGTCCAGCCGTTTGTATCAAATGAACTCGGAGCCGGGGGCAACATTGACCTTACTCTTCTTCAGGAAGCGGATGTGCTCGCGCTTTGCGGTTCCGGTATTCTGGTAACGGATTTCAATGGAGGCAACTGCAATTCGGCCACCGGCGATTTCTCTTATGGAGTGGAGGGATTTGTCTTCGAAAACGGGGAGATCAAGTCACCCGTTTCAGGAATGCTGATAACCGGAAACATGAAAGAACTCTGGAGCAATCTGCTGGTGGCTGCTTCTGACCCGATGGACGGTTTCAGCAGGCAGGTTCCGACACTGGCTTTCGATGATGTGACGTTCAGCGCATAAACATACTAAGATTATTACTGGGGCGTTTTTGTGTAATGTTCTATAGGACAACACAAAAATGCCCCTTTTTAACAAAAACGTTATAAAACGATTTGGAAAGCTGGTATAATAAGCTTATATTAGTACTTTAATCTATAGCCGGACCGAGTGACGCTACTCGAAAAACCAACAGATATTACAGTTTCCAAGAGAAACGACACATAATAATTTTTATACACTACCGCTTATGATTAAAGCAAACAATCAAAAGGGATTGGCAGGACGCCGATTACTTATTGCTTTAGCGGCATTCACACTACTTCCAGCCGGAAGAGCCGACTGTTTGGCAAACAGTCCGGGCAATGTCGCGTCCGATTCAGCAAGCACTCTCATGCAAGACCAGAAAAAAGAAATCTCAGGAACCGTCCTGGATTCCAATGGCGAACCGCTAGTGGGCGTAAGCGTCATTGAAAAAGGAAGCATGAACGGTGTCATTACAGACAGCCACGGCCGTTTCAACATTACAGTGAAAGCAGGAGCCGTGCTTCAGTTCTCATCCATTGGATACACTGATAAAGAAGTAGTTGCAGCCCCTGGAATGAGGGTAACACTCGAAGATGACAGCGAACTGCTTTCAGAAGTCGTTGTCGTGGGTTACGGTAGCCAGAAAAGGGCCAGCCTCACAGGTTCCATCGCAGTCGTCGATGTGGAAAAGACTCTCGACAGCCGTCCTATCGCTGACGTAGGACGAGGACTGCAGGGCTCGGTTCCTGGAGTGAACATCAGAATCCCGACCGGTGAAGTCGGTTCCGACCCTATCATCAATATCCGCGGACAGATCGGTTCCATCTCTGGTAACAACAACCCTCTGATTCTCCTTGACAACGTGGAGATTCCAAGTATCCAGATGGTCAATCCTGACGATATCCAGTCTATTTCAGTCCTGAAGGATGCCGCGGCATCTTCAATCTACGGTTCCAAGGCTGCCTTCGGTGTAATTCTCATCACCTCCAAGACAGGAGCGGGAAAAGAGAAAATCGAAGTCACATACTCCGACAACTTCTCATGGCAGAACACCGCCAAGAAAATCGAAATCGGAGGACTTGGAGCATTGAAATACACCCTCGACGCACAGAAGAACATGGGTGCGGCGATGCCTGCCGGAGGTTTCTGGCGAATCAGCCCTGAAAGCTATGAGAAGGCTGTCGAGTGGCAGAAACTCTATGGCGGAAAAGTCAAGGACGGAGATCCTGTCGTCTATGGAAGAGACTGGTACTATGACGGAGTCAACAAATATGGCTATCGTCTCTATGACGGAGCAAAGGCGATGATACGCGAATGGGCACCTAGCCAGTCACACAACCTTTCCATCAGCGGAACATCAGGCAAGACATCGTACAATGTGGGCCTCGGCTACCTCAGACAGAGCGGTATGTCCAGAACCGCGCAGCACGATGACTTCACCAGATACAACTCATCCATCAGCGTCACATCCAACCTGAACAAATTCCTCAGCATCCGTGCAAGTTCCATCTTCTCGGACCGCAACAAGAGATATCCGGGTGTCGGCACGACTGTAGCCGACCCGTGGCTCTACCTCTACAGATGGAGCCCGCTCTTCCCTATCGGAGTCAAGGAAAACGGAAACGACCTCCGCGAGGCCGCATACGAGCTCAGGGCAGCCAACACCGACAACCTGAGAAACAGATATTTCAATGTCAATCTCGGTGCGACAGTGAACATCACCAAGAACTGGGACGTGAAGTTCGACTACACCTACGACCAGAGGACACAGGAGAAGAACTCTTCAAACCCTCAGTTCAGAGGCGGACAGATGTGGTACTCGCCGACCGAATGGTTCGGAGAGGACGGTTCAAGGGTTTATGTCAATGAAGCAGGACAGATCGTGGATCCGTCAGCAGACGGTTCAATGCCGGGATATTGCTTCCCTGTGCAGGATTACTTCTCGAACGTCACATCTACCAGCATTACGAGATACAGATATGCGAACACTACCAATACCATCAACGCATATACGACTTACAATCTTCTCCTCGGTTCCGGCGGTCAGCATGACATCAAAATCATGGCCGGACTCAACAGAGTCACAACCACTTGGGAGTCAGTAGAGGCAAGCAAGACAAACCTCCTCAACATTGACAATCCACAGTTCAACACTGCGACAGGAGACCAGTTCGCAGACGGAAACACCAACTGGGATTCACAGCTCGGATTCTTCGGCCGTCTGAACTACTCATTCGGCAACAGATACTTCCTTGAGGCCAATATCCGCCGCGACGGTTCTTCGAAGTTCCCTTCACACCTCAGATGGCAGACATTCCCTTCATTCTCAGGAGGTTGGATCTTCACCAACGAGAAGTTCATGAAGAAGGTGGAGCCGGTGCTCAGCTTCGGTAAGATCAGGGCTTCATGGGGAAGCATCGGAGACCAGTCCGTAGCAAACACACTCTATCTATCCACACTCTCGAGTTCGCAGTCCAACTGGCTTGACGGTTCCGGAAACAAGACTACACAGTATGGAACTCCGTCTCTTGTGGACTATGACATCACATGGCAGAGGATCGAGACCCTCGACGTAGGTGCCGACCTCAGATTCTGGAAGAACCAGATCGGCATCACATTCGACTGGTTCCAGAGAGACACCAAGAACATGATCATACCTGGTGAAGACCTCCCTGTAACCCTCGGAACAACAGCTCCTAGAGGAAACTACGGAAGCCTCCGCACACGCGGATGGGAGTTGGCTCTCGATTTCGGATTCAGATTCCAGAATGGTCTCGGAATCAATGGTATGGCTACCCTCTCAGATGCAGTAACCGACATCACGAAGGGTGCCGACTGGGCTACACCGTGGGAAAACAGACTTCTTTCCAACGCATACTCTACCGGCAGACGTTACGGCGACATCTACGGATTCGTGACGGACAGACTCTTCCAGAAGGACGACTTCGTATATGGGCCTGACGGAGAAATCGAAAAGATTACCGTAATCTATAAGGGCACAGCCCGCACGACCTTCAGGCAGTCCGCAAAATATCCTGTATATCAGGTTCACTACGAGAACAGCGACAAACTCATTTTCGCTCCTGGAGACACGAAGTTCGTCGATGTGGACGGTGACGGATACATCACACCTGGAGACGGCACCAACGGCAATCCTGGAGACCAGGTAGTCATCGGAAACTCTACTCCTAGATATGAATACGGTTTCAGGCTCGGCGCTGACTGGAAAGGATTCGACTTCTCCATCTTCTTCCAGGGCATCGGAAAGCGCAAGATCTGGGGAAGCGGACAGCTCGCAATTCCAGGATATTTCGCAAAGGAAGGCGCATTGCCTAAGACCTTCACCAAGGACTACTGGACAGAGGACAACACTGATGCATTCTATCCGCGCGCATGGAACCTCAACGGCAGCGATACAGGTTTCAGCATGCAGAGACAGAGCCGGTATATGCTGAACATGGCATACCTGAGAATCAAGAACATAACCCTCGGTTATTCAGTGCCTGAGCGTTATCTTTCCAAGGTCAAGGTCAGCAAGGCAAGAGTTTACCTCTCACTTGAAAACTTCTTCACATTTGACCACCTGAGAGGACTTCCTATCGACCCTGAGGCAATTTCAGGTTACTCAATGTTCTCAAACAACTACAATATGGGACGTACCGGTACCGGAACACCTGTATTCAAGTCAGTATCATTCGGTGTACAGTTATCATTCTAATGAGGAATCACATGAAACACAGATTTATATATATACTCACGGGACTTGCTCTGCTGATGGGCAGTTGCGATGTCCTGGACAGGCCGTCACGAACCACAGCTGAAGACGAGAGCTACTGGAAGAGTGAAGAGAGCCTCAGATTATATGCCAACTCGTTCTACGGCTATTTCTTCACCGGCTATGGTGTCAAATACACCACAGCTTACGCTCCTGGCAACAGCTACTCTTTCAACGACGACGTTCTCCGTCTATCGTCCCAGTCCCAGTTCACACGTTCAGTGCCCACCTCCAAGGGAAGCACAAGTCTTGACCTGGGAGTATGGCAGAGCGAATATACCGGACCTGACTGGAATTTCGCATGGATCAGAAAGGCAAACATCATGTCCGACAGGATGGAGGCCAGAATGAAAGGCACCCTCAGCGACGAGCAGTTCAACCACTGGATGGGCATCGCCCGTTTCTTCAGAGGACTCGAATATGCAAGACTTGTAAATGTCTTCGGAGATGTCCCTTACTACGATTATGCTCCTGAAAACACAGAGCTGGATGCCCTCTACAAGGACCGCGACAACAGAGATGATGTCATGGACCATGTCTATGACGACTTCGAGTTCGCACTTGCCAATGTCAGACTAAATGACGGACAAGAGCAAGTCAACAGATACATCGTATCAGCCCTCGTGAGCAGATGGGCCCTCATCGAAGGAAGCTGGCAGAAGTACTACTACCAGAATGACGAAAGGGCCAAGAAGTTCTTCAACCTCGCAGTAGAGGCCGCCGACAAAGTAATCAGCAGCGGCAAATATGCCATCACCGAGGAATTCAGAAACCTTTTCGGTTCCAAAGACCTCACCTCCAGCAAGGACGTCATCCTCTACCGCAAATACGATGCTTCCCAGGGCGTAACACACTGTGTGGCTTCTTATTGCAATGTAAACGACCCTACCGACATCGGTGCGAACCTGACTCTCATCAAGTCATTCATCTGCAATGACGGAAAGGCATGGAACGATCCTAACTCGACAGTAGCCGGCGCTTCAGATTTCAGCCTCGCAAATCTCATCAAGACACGCGACCCTAGATTCGAAGCTACCTTCTACAACAAGACAACTCCTAAGAACAAGGCCAGCTATCTCTACATGACCAAGTTCATTCCTCGCTCCGCGCTCGAATACCTCAACAAAAAAGGCGGAACACCTGCTCCTGAATTTCAGGGAGAGAAGAACGTGACCGGATATCCTGTACTCAGATACGCCGAAGTCCTCCTCAACTGGATCGAGGCCAAGGCTGACCTCCAGTTCCTTGGAGAAGGCACCGTGACACAGGAAGACATCGACAATTCCATCAATGCCATCCGCCACCGTCCTATCGCGGAAGAGGCCATTAACCAGGGAGTACAGCAGACTGCCGACATGAAGCTCGCCACCCTCACCGACGATCCTTCGAGAGACAAGACCGTCCCTGCCCTACTTTGGGAAATCAGACGTGAACGCAGAATGGAACTCGCATTCGAATTCTCGAGAATCATTGACCTCAGAAGATGGGGCAAAGTCGAGTACATGGACACTGATTTGAACAAGGAACTGCTAATGGGAACATGGGTGAACTTCGATACGGATGCTCCGGATGAGCTGAAGCCTGCCAATGTCAACAAGCTCCGCGTAGTGGACATGAAAGGCAAGGAAATAGTTTACAATGGTTCCAACGCTGCCCAGATGAAGGGATTCTTCTACTCGCCTGAGGCTCTCGGACGCCAGCCGTACATGAACATTCCTAATGTCAATCCTTATCTCTGCCCTATCGGAACAAATCAGATAAGCGACTACAAGAAACGCGGCTATACTCTCACCCAGACTGAGGGATGGCCTGATGAACAGTAATTTAGCATTGAATTGATATGAAGAACATATTATACTTCATCAGCGCTGCGGCGATATGCACAGGCATGTTCACCGCTTGCGAGGACAATCTGCCGGAGAGCAGGGACTTCCCTTACGAGACAAATCTCGTCTCCATAAAGATTGTCAATGCCGGTGCTGACGGCAATACCGTCGTGGAAGGAACAATCGACGAGAACAAGAAGGAAATCACGTTCCCGAAACTCGACAAAGACTCTCCATTTGCAGAACTCCGTGTGGAAGCCAGCGTATCTGAGGGAGCGGAGCTCACCCAGACGACTTTCGACTACTCTATGGAAGAAGGCGTGGCCAGCAAAACAGCTGTCATCCGCGTCCAGAACCACAAGAGATATACAGACTATTTCATGACTGTCAAGCGCCGCATCCCTGTATATGGAGCGGACTTCGAAAAGGCAGTTGAATACAAGTTCCTGGACGCATCCCAGATACCGGGAGGAACAGGCAGCGTTTCCAGAGGCGCAGACTTCGACGGTGAGAACGTACTGATAGTAAGAAGGACACCTCCTTATATCCTCAAATATGAGGACCTGAAGGCCGGCAAGATCCAGCCTAAGGAACTGGACATGACAGATGTTTCCGGCGGAACCTTCCCTGTCAACTGCGGTTTCCTTGCAAACGGGCATATCTATATTGCGTCCCTTTCAGGTTCCGCCGCGTCACCTCTCAAGATTTACTACTGGGAGAATGCTGACGCCAAGCCGGAAGTAATCGGAAACTTCACAAATATTCCGGGTGCCGATACAAGACACGGAGACGTGATTTCCGCCAGCATTGACAAGAACGGCAACGGATACATATTCTTCGGTTCGAACGGTTCGAAGGATTTCATAAGAATCAAGGTTTCCGACCACAAGACCACCAGCGAGCCGACGGTTCTCGCAAGTAATGCCAATGCTACCCCTAACACCTATGTATATAGGATCGAGGACTCTGACAAGTACCTGTGGAGCGGACTTCGCCTGCCGGTAACATTGACCGACGAGAACGTTACCCCTGGCGGAGCTACATTGCCGCTGGACGACAATATCTTGCCGAAAGAGTCCGTAGCCGCAAGAATGTTCACCTTCAATCAGGAGAGATACCTCATGGCATGTGTTGCGAAATTCGGAAGCGCAAGCCAGGTAACCCCTACATTGAACGTATATAACCTCACCAAGGGTGCAACTCCTGAAGAGGCTATGGAAAACTTCAAGGCAGCAGAATCACACCATCCTGACTACTCTGTAATCATCGGCGGAGATTCCGGCATCACGGCTCCGGGTATAAGCACCAACTATCACATCATCAAGGATAGTGAAGGCAAGGATGAAAAACTTGTCATCTTCGGTTACCGGCTCAATACCGGATTCGTAATCACTGAATTCCCTATCAAGCAAGAAGAAGACTGATGAAAACGAATTTCAGATATTTTCTTTATGCAGCAGCCGTCGTCCTGGCGGCTGCCTGCAATGAAAAGCAGGAACTCCCGGATAGACCTGACAAACCCGGAACCAATCCGGATAAACCTGCTGCCGAGGTTCCTGTCTTGCCGCGTCCTCAGTTGAGAGGAGCATGGATGGCGACAGTGTGGGGACTTGACTGGCCGGACGGGAATCACGACGCAGCCAGCCAGAAATCACTCTACACCGAGTATCTGGATCTGTTCAAGAAACTGGGTATCAATGCCGTATTCTTTCAGGTACGCGGAATGGCCGATGCCTACTATGAGTCATCATACGAGCCATGGAGCCGTTCCATTACAGGAACACAGGGGCAGAAACCAAGTTATGATGTCATGGATTTCCTCATCAGCGAGGCCCACAAAAGAGGAATCGAATTCCACGCCTGGATAAATCCTTACAGGGTTTCAACTCCTTCCTATTTCGGAGAAGGCCTGGATCCGAAGATTCCCGCTTCGATGGTGAAGAAATATGACAAAATTTGGGTCTATAATCCAGCTCTTCCTGAAGTCAGACAGAGGATCGCAGACATCGTGAAGGAGATCGTAACCAAGTTCGATGTGGACGGAATCCATATGGACGACTATTTCTATCCGTCAGTTTCATCTCTTGGAGATGAGGATGACTTCAAGAAATACGGTTCGAACTATAATTCTATCGAGGACTTCAGGAGAGGCAACATCTTCGAGATGGTGAAACTCGTAAAGAATACAATCCGGTCAGCCAAACCGGAAGTGGCTTTCACTATAGGACCTCAGGGCAACTACGACAACAACTACAGTACCCAGTACATTGACATGCCTAAGGTATGTGCGGCGAAACTCATCGACGCGGCCATTCCTCAGCTCTACTGGTCCACAAAAGCAAGCAAGGACTACTATACCCCGAGACTTGACTGGTGGTCACAAAATGTAGGTTCAGTACCGATGATGATAGGACACAGCCTGAGCGGATTCAAAGAAAACAGCAGCGGATATGAGTCCTCTTCAGAACTTGAGACACAGTTCAGCCTGGCCGACAAGAAGTCGAACAGTTACGGACATCTTCTCTACAGTGCAAAGACCGTAAAGAGCGACCCTAAGGGTATCCAGTCCGTAATCAAGAGTTCATTCGGCAAGAAGGCGCTGATTCCTCATCTCGGAGGGACCGCAGCTGATGCCGCACCTGATGCTCCGAAGAACATCGTAATCTCAGGAGGGACACTGAACTGGGACAAGTCAGCCGGCGCCAAGTATTATGCCGTTTACATGAGCAACGGAAACAAGAAAGTCGCAACTCTGATAGATACTGTGGACGGAACATCTTACCAGCTTTCCGCGAAAGGTAAATATTTCGTTACAGCACTTGACAAGAACAATCTTGAAAGCAAGATATCAGAAATCGTAAAGTATTGATAATGCCTGGGTTTCGCCGACTCGAAGCCCAAAACTGACATTATATTACTGTAGACGGATGGCCGAGATTTGCGGTCATCCGTCCTGTTTTCGAGGAATGGTCGTTTTTTTTATGTAATTTTGTAGAATGTGTGAATCAAAGTGAACACGAAAAATTAATATAACATGAAGATAGAAAACAAAAAGGTAGTCGAGCTTACTTACGAGCTCACTGTAGATGGAAAGGTAGTGGACAGGACAACTGAAATGACAGGCCCGCTCGATTATATTCATGGAGAGCACATGCTCCTCCCCAAATTCGAGGCGGAACTGGAAGGACTCGAGCCTGAAAGCGAATTCGCATTCACATTGACACCGGAAGAAGGCTACGGCGAATACGATCCGAAACACAAATTCGAGATTCCTAAACAGTCTTTCGAAATCGACGGAAAAATCCGCGAGGACCTGATGCAGGTAGGAAAGATCATCCCTATGCTGAACAGCTCAGGAATGGTCGTACAGGGACTCATTGCCGCTGTCAATGATGATACGGTCACCATGGACTTCAACCATCCTATGGCCGGCAAGACATTGAATTTCAAGGGCAAGGTCGTTTCTGTCCGTGACGCTACAGAGAAGGAACTTACCGAGGGACTTCACGGAGAGTTCGTTCCGAAGGAAGGCGGATGCTGCCACGGCGGATGCGGATGTCATCACGATGACGGCGACCACGAGTGCTGCCATGGCGAGGGACATGAGGGCGGATGCTGCCACGGCGACGGACATGAAGGAGAGTGCCACTGCCATGGTGAAGGACACGAAGGAGAGTGCCACTGCCACGAAAACTAGACTCGTAAAATGAAGGCAGCCGTAGTCATACTTAACTGGAACACAAAGAATTACCTTGAGCAGTTCGTTCCTGGAATTCTCCGCTCTCTGGAGGGCGAAGACGCATGCCTTGTCGTGGCGGACAGTGCTTCGACAGACGGTTCCATGCAGATGCTTGCCGAGAAGTTCCCTGAAGTAAGGCAGATACGGCTGGACAAGAACTATGGATTTACCGGAGGGTACAACAGGGCCCTCCGGCAAATTGATGCAGAATACTACGTCCTTCTGAACTCTGACATTGAAGTGCCGGAAGGATGGCTCAAGCCGCTGGTGCAGACAATGGATTCATGTCCCGATGTGGGCGCATGTTCCCCGAAACTGCATTCGTGGTTCGAAAAGGACCAATTCGAATACGCAGGAGCCGCCGGAGGATATCTTGACTATTTCGGCTTCCCGTTCTGCCGCGGCAGACTGATGAAAATGCTGGAAAAGGATGAAGGTCAATATGACAGGCGCGCCGACGTGCTTTGGGCTACCGGAGCGTGTCTTATGGTGAGGAGTTCGCTTTTCAACGGGCTGGGCGGTCTGGACGACAGGTTTTTCGCCCACATGGAAGAGATTGACCTCTGCTGGAGAATCCAGCTCGCAGGATACAGAATAAGAATCGTACCGGAGTCCCTCGTATATCATATAGGAGGCGGAACACTTCCTCAGACCTCCCCATGGAAACTCAAGCTGAACTACAGGAATAACCTGATGCTTCTGGAGAACAATCTGGCCAAGACACTGGCATTGACAATCTCCGAAAAGGAGAAAGGCATTGACAATTCCGGAAAGATTGCCGCGAAAGCGGTCAGGCAGGCCGGCAGGAGAATCTGGTTGAGGATGGTCATTGACGGGCTCACGGGAGTGGCTTATCTGCTGATGCTGAAACGGGACTACTTCAAGGCTGTCATTGACGCGCACAAGGAGTTCAGGCAGCTGTCGAAGCGGCCGGGAGCGGAGGAGGTCAATGAATGGCTGTCGGAGTCAGCCGCAAAAAGACCGGGGCCTCAGGTTCAGGGCATATATCCGCATTTGATTATCCCGATGGCCATATTCCTGAGAAACAAATCGTTCGGCATCATCAACAAATATTTTCAAAAATAATTCAGACCATGGTAATCATCATCGAAGGTGCGGGAGAAGTAGGTTCCCATCTGGCAAAGATGCTCAGCAACGAGGCAAATGACATCACTGTCATTGACATTGATGAAGAAAGGCTTGCGAGACTGAGCATGACGGCGGACATCGTCACCATACTCGGGGATTTGTCCTGCATCAAGGTACTGAAGGATGCAGGGGTGGAACATGCAGACCTTTTCATTGCAGTAAACCCGAACAGTTCGCAGGACGTGAATCTTGTGAGTGCGCTTCTGGCAAAGAAACTCGGCTGCAAGAAAGTATGCGCCCGCATAAATAACGAGGAGTATCTTTCTTTCGAGAACAAACACCTGTTCACGGAACTTGGCATTGATCTTATGTTCTATCCCGAGAAGATTGCGGCCGGCGAAATCGCAGGTCTGCTCAAGCGTACCGCTTCGACGGAAACCATGGATTTTGCGAGGGGGAAACTGCAGCTGGCAGTATTCAAGTTGGAGGATGACTCCCCTATACTTGACATGAAGATTGCCGAGTTTGCGGCCTGCGTCCCTTTCGGGACACAGTTCAGAGTTGTGGCCATATCTCGTGACGACACGACCATAATGCCGAAATTCGACACTCGTCTGAAGTATCATGACCTGGTCTATATCATAACCACACGTGATGGCATCAATCCGCTGATGAATTTCCTGGGCAAGAGCAACATTGAAATCAACAATGTGATGATTCTCGGCGCAGGTGCCATCGGCGAAATGGTAGCGGGTTCCATCTGCAAGCAAGTCGAGGCCGTGAAGGTAATCGATTCCGACAAGCAGAGGTGCATTGAGTTGAGCGAAAATACCGATGACAATGTCCAGGTTATCAACGGGGACGGTCGTGATTCCGACTTCCTTCTGGAGGAAAACATCAAGGATTATGATGCTTTCGTGGCGGTTACGAATAATGATGAGGCCAATATCCTGGCCTGCGTCGTAGCCAAGCGATTCGGCGTGGAGCGCACGATTGCGGAGGTCGAGAATCTGGAGTATATCCGTCTGGCCGAGGAGATGGGCGTGGACGCCGTCATAAACAAGAAGCTAATCACTGCCGGCAAGATATTCAAGATGACGCTCAGCAACAAGGTCCGTTTCGTGAAATACATGAGCGGAACCAATGCTGAAATCTTGGAATACATAGTCGCCCCTGATAGCGCAATAACACGCAAGACATTGAAAGACATTGACTTTCCTGAGAACGCCATCATCGGAGGAATTATCCGCGGCAATGATTATTTCATCGCTATCGGTGACACTCAGATCGAGGCTTACGACAGGGTCGCCGTATTTGCCCTGCCTTCAGCTGTCAAGGAAGTCGATAAGATGTTCAGATAATCAGAACCTTACAAAAGACATAAATTCATGGCATCATACCTGCAGATTGAAAACATAAGCAAGAGTTACGGCCCGAAGGTGCTTTTCGAGCATATCGGGTTCAATATCAACGAAGGAGACAAAATCGCGCTGATTGCCCCAAACGGGACGGGCAAGTCCACGTTGCTCAGGATATTGGCCGGAAACGACAAGTCGGACTCCGGCGGAAAAATCACATTCCTGAAGCATATACGCATCGCGTTTCTGGAACAGGAGTTCAGCCACGACCCTGAAAAGGTTGTCTTTACGCAGGTCATGGATTCAAGCAGGAATTTCACAGAGGGGCTGGATGATGACGACTTGTTTGCTTATGAACTCAGGGTCAAGAAGTTCCTGACAAGTTTCGGCATTGATGAAGGGGCGTTGATGAAGAACCTTTCCGGCGGTGAGGTGAAAAGGGTGGCATTGACAGTCATGCTTGCTTCCGAGGCCGATTTCTACATCATGGACGAGCCGACCAACCACCTTGACATCGACGCAATCGAGTTTCTGGAGAATTATCTCGGACATTCGCGCAGCACCCTGCTGATGGTGACTCACGACCGCTATTTCCTTGATCATGTGTGCAATACGGTCATGGAACTGGACCACGGGGCTGTCTATACCTATAGGGGAAATTACGAGAATTATCTCGAAAAACGCCAGGAACGCATTGACAATTACAATGCGGAGACGGCGAAGGTCAATAATATTCTCCGGAGGGAGCTGGAGTGGATCAGAAGTTCGCCTTGCGCCCGCACCGGAAAGGCCAGGTACAGGATCAATGCCTTTTATGACCTGAAGGACAGGGCCGAGCAGACTTACACGAGCAAAAAGGTGAGCCTGGAATCCATGGGAAAAGGCTCAAGGCTCGGAAGCAAGATTATTGACTGCAAGAATCTGAGTTTCAGTTACGGGGCTGACAAATATCTGGACCATTTCACATATAATTTCCAGAGATTCGAGCGTGTCGGCATCGTCGGAAAGAACGGTACCGGCAAATCCACCTTCCTGAACATCCTCACTGGGAACATACCGGAGAACGGAGAACTGAGCGGCATCATCGAGCGCGGAGAGTCATTGAAAATCGGCTACTACCGCCAGAGCGGAATGAAATTCAATGAGGATCAGACGGTTATGGAGATTGTCAGCGACACTCATCTTCTGAACCAGTTCCTGTTCAGCCACGACATGTTCACCACCAAGGTTTCTAAGTTGTCGGGCGGCGAGAGAAGAAGGCTCTATCTGATGACGATTCTGATGCAGAATCCGAATCTGCTGATTCTGGACGAGCCGACCAATGACCTGGACATCGTGACATTGGACGTGCTGGAGGAATACCTGAAGGAATTCAAAGGCTCATTAATAATCGTATCGCACGACCGTCATTTTCTGGACAGACTTGTCGATCACCTCTTCATATTCTGCGGCGACGGCGTGGTGAAGGATTTCATCGGCTCGTACAGCGAGTATCACGAATATATCAAGGAGTACGAGGCCCAGCAGAAAGCTGCCGCCAGAGCGGAGGCGAACAAGGGTAAAGTCAATGACAGTGAGGTCAATGCGGACCGCCCTGCCAAGAAGAAGAAACTCTCATACAAGGAGCAGAAGGAACTGGAGCAGTTGGAAAAGGATATGGAGGCTTTAGGCAAGGAGAAGGAAGAGCTGGAGCAACAACTTTCTGCGGGGACGATTCCTTACGACAAAATTCAGCAGGTATCGACCCGTTTCGGTGAGGTGAAGGACCTCATCGACGAGAAAGAGATGCGCTGGCTGGAACTTCAGGAGAGCCTGCAGTAGCCTGTCCCCTCAAATTTCGGAAATGTTACATTTCTATTTCAAAAAATAATTGTACCTTTGCTTTCGAAACGTAATCGTTTTATGTTTCGAAATAAAAGAACATACCAACTATTTTCGGGAATTGTCTTCCGACATTGACCTGTTCCGACAAATCCCTGAGAATATGGCAAACACGCAAACAAACCAAAACATTAAATAAACAATGGCTAGATTTTTTGACCCGCCTGCACCGAAGCCACAGCTTCCGTCAGAGAAAGTCCCTAAAGTTTTCAATGCTATGAGATGGAAGGTATTCCTAGGTGCCTTCCTCGGATATGCCGGTTATTACCTCGTCCGCAAGAATCTTTCTCTTGCAGCGCCTGACATGATTAAGGACGGTATCCTTGACGCAGGTAAGGTAGGACTTGCAATGTCAGCGGTATCAATTGCTTACGCATTCAGCAAGTTCATCATGGGTAGTGTGTCGGATCGTTCTGATTCACGTAAATTCCTCTGCGTGGGACTCGTCCTTTCCGCATTGGTAATGATACTTACGGGTATCATCCCTTATGGCGCCAATACGGCATTGAACACCACCGTCATCTTCTTCCTCATGCTCGTTGTGGGCTGGCTGTCAGGTATGGGATGGCCTCCATGCGGCCGTATCATGACTCACTGGTTCTCGCAGAACGAGAGGAGTTTCAAGATGAGTATCTGGAATGTTTCACATACTATCGGCAGTTTCTCCCTCGGTTTCCTGGCAATTGCCGGTGTGGCTCTTTTCGCATTCTTCGCGCCTACTTTCGGCATGGATGCGGCTCAGGCCTGGAGGGGTAACTTCATTTTCCCTGCCGTTGTGGCTATCGTCATAGCAATCTTCTGCTGGTGGGCCATCCGTGACACACCGGAGTCTTGCGGTTTGCCTTCAGTCCAGGAATACAGAAATGATTACAGTGGAGTAAAGAGCAAGGGTCCTGCCGGAGACAAGCTTCCGTTCAAGGTTCTCTTCGTGGATTACGTTTTCAAGAACAAGCTTCTGTGGATTGTGGCTCTCAGCAACATCTTCGTATATATGGTACGTTACGGTATCGGCGACTGGTCTCCTACCTTCCTTCAGGATGCAGGAATCATGACCGCTGACGAGAGCAAGGTCGCTTTCTCCGTGCATAACCTCATCGGAGCGTTCGGAACAATCCTCTGCGGTCTCGCGACATCCAAGATTTTCAAGGGCCGTTGCGCTCCTATGAATGTCATCTGCATGATTGCCTGCATGTTCGGTGTCTTGATCTACTGGTTTGTAGGCGCAGGTTATATTGCCATGAGCCCTGCTCTCCAGAAGACACTCGTCTATGTCGCCCTCTGCCTCATCGGATTCTTCATCTATGGTCCTGTGGCACTTACAGGAGTACAGGCATTGAATCTTGTTCCTAAGAATGCTGCTGGTACTGCAGCCGGTTTCGTCGGCCTGTTCGGTTATTTCGTCGGTGATGCCATCTGCTCCAAGATTTTCGTCGGCAGCGTAGCAAATTCTCTCGGATGGAATGCGGCCAATCTTACTGTCGCTATCGGAGCCGGTATCGGAGTCATCCTCTGCGCCATGCTTATCAAGAGCGAAAAGTCTGTGACCAACAATTAATTCCGAATAAACTGTCCGCCGGCCGATTCACGTCTGCCGGCGGAATTTCATTACAAACAGATATGAGAAAATTTATATTGTCAATGCTGGTTTTCCTTTCTGTCTGCGCCGCAGCAGATGCGAGGAAGGTCAGCGGAAAAGTCCATTCGGGCGCAAAAGCTCTGCAAGGTGTAGTCGTTACTGATGGTTCTTCTTTCACAAAGACCAAAGGTGACGGAACCTTCAAACTGAACGCCGACAACAAGGCCAGATTCGTCTATATCATAACTCCTTCCGGTTATGTCGCTGACTACAGAAGCGGCACTCCGGAGTTCTACAAGGAGGCTTCTGACAATGAGCTGGATTTCAATCTCGAGAAGACGGCAAGGTCGTCAAGCTACACTCTGTTTTCCGTTTCCGACCCTCAGATCAGAAACAACAATCAGCTGAAGCAGTTCGCAGGTCTTCCTTTCGAGGATCTGAAGGCCGAAGGAAAGAAGTATGGCAAGAAAGGTCCGGTAGTGGCCATTATGCTCGGTGACTCCGGCTGGGACAAGAACCTTCCTACCCTTCTTCCCACTTACAAGAAGAAAATCAGCAGACTCGGTTTCCCTGTCTATACTGTCACTGGAAACCATGACTACAACAAGGAGCGTTCTTTCAAGAATTATTCAAAGGATTATTTCGACAATTTCGGTCCTTACAATTATGCCTTCTGGATGGGCAAGGATCTGGTGCTCTGCGTGAACAACATCATCTATTACAAGGAGAAAGCGTATGTCGAGGGATATTCTGAGGAGGTCCTCAAGTTCGTCGAGAATCTCCTGAACTACGTTCCGAAGAAGACTCATATCTTCATGGCCCAGCATTGTCCTATCGACAGATGGTGGCGTCCTGAAGAAACCAGGAGGATTGTCAATGGTGACAAGATGCTTGCTCTTCTGGAGGGCCGCAAGGTGGATATCCTTTCCGGCCATACCCATATCATGAACAATTACCAGATTACCCCGGACAACATGGATCACAATGCGCCAAGTATCTGCGGTTCGTGGTGGTTCGCTGACTGGTGCCGTGACGGTGTGCCTGCCGGCTACGAGATTTTCAATGTCAAGGGCAAGGATATCAGCTGGTTCTACCGTTCTCTTGGTCATGATGACGATTATCAGGTGGAGATCATTGCTCCTGGCCAGAGCATGTATCATCCTAATTCCGTGATTGCCAATGTCTGGGATTATGATGAGAATTGGTCTGTCACCTGGTCTCAGGATGGCATTGACATGGGTCCTATGAAGATGGTCGAGGATTGTTCTCCTACCTATATCAAGAAGATTGAGGATCATTATCAGGGTGAACCGATTCCGGGCTTCCGCAGCCCGAAGAGGTCAATCCATTATTTCGCGGCGACGCCGAGCCAGTATGCCAAGGTGGTGACTGTCAATGTCAGGAGCCGTTTCGGCAAGGAGTGGCATTATGAGGTCAAGCTTGCTGACCATGTGGATGTCCAGGCTCACCGCGGAGGTGCCGGTCTTTGGCCTGAGAATACGTTTACGTCAATGACGAATGCGACATTGATGGGTGTAAATACTCTTGAGCTTGATTTTCAGATCAGCAAGGACGGACAGATTGTGGTTTCGCATGATGCATATTTCCATTCCCGCTATGCCACACGTCCTGACGGAAGCATTGTCATGCCTGATGATCCTAAGGAGTATCTTTATACCATGCCTTATGATTCCATTGCCAAGTATGATGTGGGAATGCGAGCCAGTGAGGTCTGGCCGGGCAAGGAGCAGTCTCCTGCAGTGAAGCCGCTTGCTACCGAGCTTATAGATTCCGTGGAGACATTGACAAGGCTTCGTGGTCTCGACCCTATGCGGTACAATATCGAGATCAAGTGCAAGAAGGGTAAGGGCGAGGGCATCAATTGGCCTGAGTACCACGAGTTTGTGGACAAGTGCTTCGAGTTGCTCATGTCCAAGAATCTCGGTGACAGGCTTGTTGTCCAGTGCTTCGATGTCCGCGCTCTGAATTATATGCACGAGAAGTATCCTCAGCTCAAGCTTTCTTATCTTATCAGCAAGAAGGATACTGACTGGGATACGTATATGGGCAAGCTGAATTTCACTCCTGAGTGGCTGAGCCCTGAGCATGTGATCGTGGATGCCAAGATGGTGGAGAATTGCCGCAAGGCCGGCATCAAGCTGGTTCCTTGGACTGTCGATGATGAGGCCGAGATCAAGAGAATTCTGGATCTTCATGTGGAGGCTATCATTTCAAACTACCCTGACCGCGTTCTGAAGGTTACCAGAGGATATGTGAAGTAGGATTTTTTAGAAATTATTTGTGCCCCGCGCCTTGTACGTTTGTCGTGCTCGGCGCGGGTTTTTTGTGATGACGGAGCATTGTGTGATGTCGTGGCATTGTGTGATATGATCGTTTTGTTCCGCGAAAACGTTTTATACAGTACCAAATGCCCCGCATTGATGTTTTTGTTCCTCAGAAACGTTTTAACCGGGACAAAAGGCACTATTTCCAAGAAATTGAAGAGATGTCTCTCGAACATCATTCAAATATAAAACATCAGCCGGGCCCCAAAAAGGCCCGGCTGACTATTTACAATATACTGATAATCAAGGACAAACAGACTTTCAGCACAACCATCCGAAACTAAATTGCCATATTACCGCACATGCAGCGCGGCAAGGCCATCGGCCACTGACATTGAACAGAAGCGGTGGTAGTCGGTCATAAATGACGGATTGTCCTGGAGACGGAGAGCCTTGAACGGTGAAAGATCCAGGAAACTGTCAGAAACTCCGGAAGCGTCGGCGCACCCGGAAAGCAAGGCCTCATCTTCAGAAGTGATGTGCGGCTCGAAAACCTCTATCGGCTGGCCAGACTCAGTACGCCTGAAAATCAGATACTTGGCATAACTTGCTATTAGGAAGGCAAGACGACTGATATCATGTCCGTCACGGAGCATCTTGGACAAGGTCGGAACAATGTACACCTCAAACTTGGCAACGCCATCGCCACAGAGACGAGAAACCTGGTCACTGATGGCAGCATTGGAAAAACGACGGAGCAAGGTTGCCTTGTACTCATCGAGGTCAACACCAGCCGGAGCAGGCACATACGGAGTCACATCCACATCCATGAAAGTCTTGATGAGAGAACGGTATCGGCTATCGGCAAGAACCGCATCGACCTTACGGAAACCCTCCAGATAAGCAGGATAACAAAGAAGAGAATGAGACGCATTGAGAAGACTGAGCTTCATATTCTCATAAGGAGTCACATCATCAGTAAACTGGACACCGACACGCTCCCAGGCAGGACGGCCGGCAATGAACTTGTCCTCCACAACCCACTGGATGAAATCCTCACAATGCACATCAGTAATGTCACCCGACTTGGTCGCAGGCGTAATCCTGTCCACCATAGAATTCGGGAAAGTCACATTCGACTCCGCCCAGACAGCCACCTCAGGATACTTCGCACTGAAATACTCCATGAACGACCGCTCTGCCGTAGCACCATTATGCTGCAGATTGTCGCACGAAAGAATCGTAATCGGAAGACCGGCCGCCATACGGCGCTTCAACCCCTCGGCAACATACCAGAAGACACTATGAGGCCTGTCAATGTCAACCTTATAACCACCTTCGGTAATTGTCAATGTTATAATCTTCGTCGAAGGCGCGGCAATACGGGCAATAATAGGCTCGCTATCCTCCTCGCCCCAATTCAGTTCCACAAGAGAACCAATCCGATAAACAGTATTCTTTCCGGAAGGCTCACAAACAGTAAGATTATACTCTCCCCTGTTGCATTTCAAAGCATTGAAAAGAGCCCCGTCAGACGGCATGATCATCGCCCCTGAAACACCCCATGACCTCTGATCGGGATCCTCAAGAAGAAGATTCGTATAATATTCAAGATGAGCACGATGGAAATTACCCACACCGAAATGGACAATGCCGGGAACAACTGTCTCCCTGTCATAACCATACACCACCTGGCCCTTCAGACTATCCGGAACCGGATTGATGGCACCACTGCAGGTACATACAAAGGCTGCGACTTCAACGGCCTTCTCATGGGCTGCCGCAACAGACTCACCATTCATTCTAGCCATCACATAAGTAGCTGTAAATGAATCTCCTGCACCGACAGTATCGACAACATTGACCTTAGGCGTCTCCTTGTGCGAAAGCAGTCCTTCCGGACCATAGATCTCGCTGCAGACAGCGCCTTGGGTAAATATCACACTTTTAAATGAAAATCTGCTGATCAATGCCGAAATCTGTTCTGGAGCAGAACCCGGAATCGAGAACAATTCAGCGATGACAGGAAGCTCATCCTCATTGAGTTTCAGCACATCCGCACGCTCAAGAGAGGACTCGATAATTTCACGACTATAATAATGCTGACGCAAATTGATGTCATACACCCTGAGACAAGACTCAGGAGCGGAATCAATCATCTTCAGTACACTCTCGTGTGATGTCCGGGACCTCTGGGCCAATGTCCCCCAACAAATGACATCTGCATCCGAGAACAGCCCCAGAGTCTTGGAGTCACATGACATGAAATCCCATGCAACCCCCTCAACAATCTCATATTCAGGAACTCCAGCGCTATCCATCGTCACAAGGACACGACTTGTAGGCTTATCGTTTCGCTGGATATAATCCAGATTCAAACCTGTCCCCTTCAATGCCTCCAGAGTTTCATCTCCAAGTTCATCAATGCCAATGGCCGAAACCGGATACACATCGGCCCCGAACTCCTTTGCAAAAAAAGCAAAATTCACTGGAGCGCCACCAAGACGTTTTCCTGACGGGAAAACATCCCATACAGTCTCCCCTATTCCTATAACTTTCTTCATACTATCTGCTTTTATAAGGTCCTGAAACATTCTTGACAGTCATCTTGCCGTCAGAATCAGATGTAGTGACAATGTAATACTTGCTGCCACCATCCACTACGCGGACAACAATATTGCCGTCATATCCCTTCACATAAGAAGCCTCCTCAGCAGTAACCTTGTCATCCACTCCGGAGGGACGCTCACCCTGCCAGAAATTGGTAATGAAAAGATCCACTTTAGGAAGTGTCTTCTCCATCTCTGCCATGATGCTGGTACGAGGATGGCTATCCACCCAGGAATTGACGATAATAGCCTGTGGATTAAGCACTTTCAATGCTTCCGGCTGATTTGTGGAAGCAGAACCGTGATGGTCAGCTTTCATAACCTCAACCATTCCGGCAGCCTTGGCACAAGGAAGTTCGGCATCCTTCCACGCAAAATTCGAACGGTTATTGTACTGAAGGTCGGCTCCGGCAAAATAATCGAACTTGCCATAGGAAATTCTCATGACAGCGCTGCAGATATTCTCAGCAGGACACTTGTCCGAGCCGGCGATATGTGCAGGATTAGCAACCACAATATCCTTCTTATCCGGGAAAGTCTTCCTGGTCTGGGTTCCGACTCCGGTCCAGATTTCACCATTGACAGCAATATTCTGAACCCTGACGTCATACTTGGATGTCTTCGGTGCAATCTGAGCATTGGAACCGGACTTGAACATCTCAGCCTTCATACCGGAATTCGCCACGTGCCACTTTACGGCGTTGACATAATTCCTGATAGTTTCTTTATTGCTTGCAAGATTCTGCATATCAAACGGATAGTCATAATCCGGCCAGCCTCGGTCAATCATCTTCGCGACCTTGAAATCATCCATGATCTCAGTCAGGCCATTGAGACGATATGAGCCGTTTACGGACATCGGCATTGACGAGTTGCAGTCTCCCATATGGTCGTTGTGAAGATGGGACATGACCACATAATCGATGGTATTGTTACCGGTCCATGCCATGCATTTCTTCAGATAGGCACTGATAATCTGGGAACCGCGGGTATTTGTCGCCGTAGGGTCCCAACGGCTGCGGATTCCTGTATTTGTGGTATTGCCGTTGGAATTCGTAGCGACAAGAGAACTTGCTGCATCGATGAGAAGTTGAGTACCGTCAGGCATTATCACAAACGCAGACTCACCTGTAGTGGTATTGATGAAATGAATATCCATCACTCCCTCCTTCCAGGCCGGCAGGACCTCACCGACTTTGATTGTCGATGAACCAGTCTCGCCGTCTCCTCCGGGAGCAGGCTTTATATTCGGCTTTGACGGCCCCTCCTCAGATGAACAAGCCATCACCGGAAGACTCATCACGGCAGCCGTAAGAAAAGAAACTAACCTTTGCATGCTATATGAAGATTTAAGAACATCTCACCGCCATCAATATTTACGGAAAGACGCAGATAATTACCAAAATTAGGCTGCACCTTTATAATATGCAAACCCTCTCCCCCGAACGATACAGGGGCGCTTCCGTCATCTGCCCAGTGTACGCCATCCTGTGACATCTGAACCTGACCGCTGAATACAGGGGTTCCCTTCACTTTCTCGACCATGACGAAGAAAACCGCTTCGTCTGCCCAGCCCACCTCGTAAGGATGAGTCTGGAAACTGCCGGAAAAATATTTCTTCACCTCTAGGTGAGAATCATTGAACATTTTCATATTTTTCAAATTGTTTTTTCAGACAGTATGACAGCACGACACTGTCATACCATCTTCTATTCCTGAGAAACGACTACAGAATCGACATAGAAGAAAACACGTCTGCCGGTATCGGCACCAACCCAGAAGAGAGGATTGATCAGATTCTCAATTCTATGATAGCCATCTACAGCATCCGCCTTGATACCTTTCATATCCCAAATCCTGTCCTGGCACTGAAATTCCACATATTCTTTCAGCTCGGTATCGACTTTCAGGCGCATGTACTGCCAGTTGAGTTTGCAGTCTGTCTCATTATAAATCAGTTCCTGATGTCCGTCAGGAAGGTTCATGAACCCGTCGTGGTCACCATTCTCATAACGGCGTCCGAACCACCATGGATCCACGCCCTTCTTGCACCAGTCACCATCCAGGCCATAAGCCCACTCCTTGTCGGAGACACCGTCACGGGAATGCACATACTGCCATTTCTGAGTCATCTTGCCATCGACGGCATTGAGATATCTCATACCCACAAAGAAGCGCTTTCCTCGGGTCTGGATATCGAATCCCATACCGAAATCCCTTATGGAATTCTCATGAAGACCTGGCTGGGGACGGTCAGGCGCATCCATGACATCCTGCTCGGCAGTATATGAAAACCAACACTCTATCTGAAGATATCTGCTGCCAGGACGCGAAAAGGAAAGTCTTTTGATAGCATGGCCCAGCGAGCCTTCAGCCGGCTTCTCAGTATATGGAGAAGCCACTGGACGAGTCGACAGTTTAAGACTGTAAGTGCCGGACATGGCCCCATGAGTTCCAGGGTAGCGATAAGTAGCCGAACTCAACATTATAGGCGGCCACTGATCCTTGCAGATCAATGTCTTAGGCACATCAAAATCAGGGTACTCTGTAAAGTTAGGCATCAGAGTCATCCATCCATTGAAGCCGGTATTGAACACATCGTAGGCCAGCACTCTCTCAAGCGGCTGGAACCGGCTTCTCAACATAATTTCATCAACACTCATATAATTAATTCATTAATATCCGGGATTCTGCTCAAGTTTTCCATTCATAATCTGAACTTCATCACTAGGAAGAGGCCACAGATAAACCTTGGAAACAAATTTTCTCTCCACATGCTGCTCGATATAGTCATTTTCCGCAGCCATCTTATCGAAATTAGGGAATCCTTCCTCATCGAACTCTGGAGTCTCCGGCCAGAACCATTTTCCGGCTGCCAACGCCTTCTTGTTCACCTTGGTATCACGTGAGAAGCCATATCTGTTGTGGGCAAAGGCATTTTCGAACTGATGCCAGCGCTGGAGATCGAAGTAACGGTGATTCTCCCATGCCAGCTCCACGCGACGCTCCCTGCGGACAATCCTCCTGAGAGCAGCCTGATCCGTAACAGTAATTGCAGGATACGCGGCAGTTTCGCTCCTCTTGACCTTATATGCTCTGGCACGTACATCATTGATACATGCAAGCACCTCATCATCGATCTGATTCAGTTCAATCTTAGCCTCAGCATACATCAGCAGGACATCAGCATAACGCATGAGGATAATAGGATTGTCATTGTAAAGACGCAGCCTCCAGTCAGCCTGTGCGCCCTTCTTCAGGCAACATCCGTTATAAGAACAGTTCTTCGAATCAGAACCACCCTTGCTGTCCTTGTTGGCAATCATCTTGCCTGCCTGATAATCCATTGTCTCGGTCGCAGCAGGAGAAGGATTCCAGTCAATGCCAGTGTCTCCGTAAATCTTCGTTCCCGGAGCAGCGAAAGTCTCACAGCAACGCGGGTCGCGGTCCTTGAAAGGGTCATGAGGATCAAATCCGCTGCCCGGTTCATCAATGGTCTTACCATTTGTCATCTCATAAGAGGCAAGGAGTTCCCATGAAGGCTGGGCATCATGAGTTCCACCCGCAGATCTTGCAATGAAAGACTTGACACTCTGAGTGGTAGGCTTTCCATTGGAATCCACCTCAATATCTGTAGAGTGAGGAATTGACCAAATGATTTCGCAATTCTTTGTCTTATCACGGAAAAGCTCGCCATAATCAGGATAGAGCGAATACTTCCCGAGGTCAATACAAGCCTTTGCCGCATCCGCAGCAGTCTCATAATCAGCCTGATAGAGCGCGATCCTGGCCTTGAACGCGAGCGCGCATCCCCTATCGACTCTTGTCAATGCTGAATTATTGTCGGCAGGCAGATTCTCGGCTGCATAGTCAAAGTCCTTGTAAATCTGCTCAAGCACTGTCTTCTTGTCAGTCCTGCCCATCTCGAAAGCCTGCTCCGGAGTTATGCTGGTAAGATAGAACGGAACATCACCCCAGAGAGTTATAAGTCTCGAGTAGGCATAGGCACGGAAGAAGCAAGCCTCCGCACGAAGTTTGTCAAGTTCTGCAGCAGAGTATTTACCGCCCAGTTTTTCGATTGACTCAATGATACGGTTCGCACGAGTCACATTCTTGTATGTGTAACTCCAGGTCTTGGCAATATTGACCTGTCCTTTGGTTGTGGTCGCGTCAATGAGACCTGACGAAACAGGATAAGACACCAGACGCTGATTCCAGTCGTCGGTCTGACGGTCCATCGCATAGCCATGCTCAATGGGAAAGAACTCACTGCGATAGAAGTCATTGAGGGAAATCTTCACCTCTTCAGGAGACGAATACCAGTTCTCACTGGATGCAGCTGAAAGCGGGTTGAGATCCAGATCCGCACAAGAAGCAAGAGTAAGAGCTCCGAGTGCACTTAATATGATGTTTAATGTCTTTTTCATAATATCAGAAATTAACGGCACTAGAATTTAAGGTCAAGACCGAATGTCCATGTTCTTGCAATATAGGTAGATGCACCGGCCTCAGGGTCCCAGCCCTTAAGGTAATTGTCGAAGCAGAACGGATCATCGACATTGAAATAAACCCTCAGTCCCTTCAGATTCACTTTGCTTACCATTGACTTAGGGAAGGTATATCCGAGATTGATGTTCTTGATTCTCAGATATGCGCTGTTGACAAGCCAGTAATCAGACATTTTGTAGTTGTTGTATCTTGCACCGCTCTCGCTGAGTCTAGGATATTTCACCTTAAGGTTCTGTTCCTCAGTGTTATAACGGCTCCAATAATTCCTGCTGCCGTCCGAATTGCGGATTACAGAAGGTGCTGACAGCCACTGTCCCTGGAAAGGACGTATCATGTCCTCTGTCAGATTTGACAGCTGGTGTCCAACGCCATTGAACAGCATTGAGAATGAGATGCCTTTCCATCCGAGATTGATGCTGCCGCCATAAATGTAATGAGGAAGTGAACTTCCAAGTATTACGCGGTCATAAGTATCATTGACAATTCCGTCAGGTGTTCCGTCAGGTCCGCTGACATCCATGTACTTCACGTCTCCAGGCTTGGTGGACGCTACAAGCAGCGGACTTGAAGAGATCTCTTCTTCTGTCTGGAAAAGTCCGTTCGACCTGTAGCCATACCATGAACAATACTCCTCTCCCTCAGTAATGATAGTGCCGTTGGAATTGAACACCTGCTTTCCTCCAAGATTGCCCATCACCGAACGGTAATCCGAAAGATTGACACTGATGCCATAAGAGAAATCACCTACCGAATCGCTCCAGCCGAGCTTGATTTCCCATCCTCTGGTATTCATCGTACCTGCGTTACGTTCAGGTGCGGAATAACCTGTGAATGAAGGAATTGCTACAGCAAGCAGCATATCGGTCGTCTTCTTGTAATAGTAATCTGCTGTAAAATCGAGACGATTTCCAAGGAAAGATGCGTCAATGCCGGCATCCCAGCTCCATGTCTTCTCCCAATGGATGTCCTTGTAAGCATAGTCCTGCTGCGCACCTGTCATAGTAGAAACCGGTGAAGAACCTGTGCTGTCATACAAAAGTGCCTTATTGAAGGTAATGTATGTCTGGTAAGGATAGTTGCCGATACGCTCATTTCCGAGGCTGCCGATGGAAGCACGTACTTTAAGATGGTCCAGCCAGCTTACATTCGACATGAACTTCTCATTGGAAATGACCCAGCCAAGTGATGCGCTTGGGAAGAATCCCCAGCGGTAATCCTTATGGAAACGTGATGAAGCATCACCACGGGCATTGAGCTGGACATAGTAGCGGTTGTCATAGTTATACATGATACGTCCGAAGAAAGAACGATATGCATTCTGGTAAGAGTTGCCTCCCACGGTAAGTGAGTTCTCATTGGCAAGGTCAAGGTACGGGAAGTTTGCGAGGTCCATCTCGTTGGAACCGGCAGTCAGTTTCTCGTAAGTATAGCTATACTCCTCATAACCTGCCATGACATTGAAATTATGCTTCTTTGCAAAAGTATGGTCATATGTCGCAATCACCTGAGACTCAAAGGTCTTGGAGTCACTTCTCGTCTCGGAAAGAGAGTTTGAGTTATATCCGGAGACATAGCCGATTATAACATCAGTTTCGTAAGCGTCATATACAGGTACCGCCTTGCTGAGACTCTTGGTCTTCACGAAGTTGTAAGTCGGAGTAAAATTGGCTGTAATGTCAAGGCCCTTGACAGGCTTGTAGCTTAGACTGAGCTTTGCAGTCATGTTAGTGCTGACAGTCTTCTGGAATCCACCTTCACGCAGAGCTCCGAGAGTATTGCTAAAAGAGCCCTCCTTACCTGAAGCGACACGCCCGTCAGGATAAAGTCCTGCGTAGATGGACGGATACATGTTAGCCGCCTTGATAGGGCTACCGGTCTGAGGGTCCTTCTTGGTCGCCTGACGGAAAGCAAAATCCAGGGCTCCGCTCCACTTGTCGCTGAGCTTGATGGTGTTGCGGGAGCGGAGAGAAAGTCTCTCATGGCTGAGTCCCTGATACAACGCATTGGAATTCTCATATCCTGCAGAAGTTCTGCTCTTGATAGTCTTGTTGCCATAAGTCATTGTGACATTGTGCTTATGACGCATGCTGGAGTTCTTCAGAATCGCAGATTTCCAGTTGAAGTCAGGATATGTAATCGGATCGTAAGCATTGTTCTGAAGATAAGTGTCAATGAATTCCTTAGAGAATCCCGCATACTCTCCGCCCTCAGGGTTGCCTGCATCATTCCATGAATACTCATTGAAATCATTCATATAATCGAGTACACCGGTTCTGTATGAAGGGAATTCTGTCGGAGTTATCACGGATACCTCTCCGTTGTAGCCGATCTGCAGCTGTCCTTCAGAAGCCTCCTTTGTCGTAATGAGAATTACGCCCGATGCGGCACGTGCACCATAGATGGCGGCAGAAGCGGCATCCTTCAACACGGTAATCTGGCGCACATCCTCAGTCGGAACATTGTCCAAACTGCTGACGGCCATACCGTCCACAAGGATAAGCGGGCTGGAGTCCGACATTGTAGTAATACCTCTGACCTTCACAGTAGCACTTGCACCCGGCATGCTGCTTGAACGGGTCACGCTCAATCCCGGGACAACACCCTGAAGCGACTGGGACAGCTGGGAAGTGCTCTGCTGTCCGATGATTTTATCATTGACAACACCTACCGCTCCGGTAAGGTCCTTCTTTTTCACTGAACCATAACCGATTACGACGGTCTCCTCCAGTTCGACGGCATCCTCGGCCATAATGACATTGAGAGGATTCTGTCCGTTCCACACTTCTCTCTTCGGAAGGAAACCCATGAACGTGAATTCGAGTGTCTGGCCCTTCTTCACATCCTCGATAGTAAAATTTCCGTCCAGGTCTGTGGTCGCCCACTTTCCATTGTCCTTATTCAGAACCATCGCTCCGGCTATAGGTCCGTTAGAATCGCTGACAGTTCCCTTCAAGATTTCCTGAGCGAAAGCCCCGACTGGCAACATCAAAGCTGCCATTATTGTTAATATCTTGATTTTCATAATGTTATTCTGCAATTTCAATTATAACATGCTGGTCATAAGTCTTTACGGCAGTACCATCTTCGAGGCTAGGTCTCTGTGCCGAGAATCTTGTCTGTCCACCGGCCTCGGTACGGTCGATATAAAGTCCGCTGTTCTTGCTGCCATCCAGTCCGAGATGTCCGGCCTGACGGAAACGGAGAACTACTGAATCCAGATCCCTGTCCGCAGTAAATGTACCGTCCACTGCTACATACGCTCCGTTTTTCTTCGCGTCGAGAAGTGTAGCGGCGAAGTTATAAGTAATTGTCTCGGAATAAGATACAGCATTACCGGTCAAACCTTTCTCCGAAGATTCAAGTCGCTGGCTAACTGGCATTGTCGGCTTCCATTCATCACCCGACTTATACTCAAGCATCCAGTATGCGGATGTTGCAGTACCCATCTTCGTAATGAAATGATAGTGAATCTTAGTTCCTGCAGGTATCTTCTTATCTACAGTGACAAGCCAATAATCTTCCGGGATAGCACCTGAAATGTACGGGTCACCATTGCCGCCCACAAGACGCTGGCAGACAACCTTTTTCGCTTCATATCCGGTTCTTTCGGCAGCATAATACTCGATCTTGCCCTTTCCTGTACTGGCATTGAGATACTTGCCGTTAGTTCCAGGGAATACCGTCTGGTCGCCGTCGTCCACGAAGGTCTCGCCTGTAGTTGCGGTCAATGCATTGAGGTCCCAATCCGCAATGATGCCGGCAAAGGCTTTCTGGGTCAATGTAAATGTATATGTCTTGTCTCCTTCCAGAACGACATTGACAGAAACGACTCTGTCTGACAGTTCCCCGTTTTCCGGAAGCGTGACGGTAACATCAGCCTCACCGAAACCTGAAGCAGGTGAGATCACGACATCTTCATCCGGACATGTGGCTGTCCATTTGCGGTCGCCGTAAACCTTGAACCCTGCGGAGACAGCGGTAGATTCGATGACTGCTGATTCCGGCGCAATTCCCTTAGGGACAATACCTTTCTGTTTCAATGTAAGTTTGAGTGGTGTGACATCATCTCCTATGAAACGGACTGTTCCCGTTCGTTCCTCAGTCGATTCGTTCGCCTCCACCTCGAAATGAAGCACTGTCTTGTCTCCGGAAGTTTCAGTATCGGAAATTTTAGCCCAATAATGCTCTCCTGATGCATCAGAACAGTCATTGTTGACTCTGTAATAAACGTTGGATGTTAGTGTTACAGTAGCTGTGCCACCTTCGGAATCCAACGTAAGCAGTTTTGTCTCAAGCTCCATGTAAGGATCGGAAGCTGTCTGACACGAGGCAAGTGCAACAATTGCCAGACTTGCCGATAAAAGCTTTTTCAGATTCATAGATATGGAATATTAGTTGTTATTCTGTGTTACTGCTGTAGCCGCAAGGGATTTCTCCACCTCGCCACATTTCTTTTCATAATAATCGTATAGTTCATTCCAGTCATAGAAACAGCCGGAAACAGTCTCCGGAGGGAGTTTCACGTCAGTTTCATTGAGCATTACCCTCACGAGGACATCAGACTCTGCATTCCTGTAGAACACAAACTGCAGATTAGTTCCCATCGGGATATCCCAACTGCGCCATTTATCCATCACTTCAGCCGGTTCGGAAGTCTCGAACGCCCAGTCGCCCGCCTGGAGATTAACCATCAGCGCCATCAACGTTCCGTCGTGACCGAAGTTCAGGTCAATGCCATGACGGCCAAGGTCAATGTCATTTCTGGATTCATCCAGAATATGTTTCAGTGTCCTCGCCCCAAGCCCTGCTCCCCTTCCGCGGGTCACAGGTTCATTGCCTTTCTGCGCATAGTATCTGTAATTCTCGATTTCCGCCAATGCCAGGATTTCGTCCTCGGTGAAAATATCCCACAGAGGGACCTGACGGTCAAGGCATTGCATAAGAGAAGCCATCAGATAGAAGCGTCTCTCAAGGTCATAAGGCTCATATGCGGCCTTGACTTTGTCAATGTCAATGAAGAGTCTCGAGAGGAAAGCATCTGCATCAATCCTGGAGCCTCGGAACTCTTCGTATTTCTTGTCCCAGAACCCTTTTCCGCTGATGATGTCTGCATCTATCTGGAGTCTTCCCGGACAAACTGTCCCGTACTGGTTAAGGTCCTTAAGGAAAGATCTGGAGTTGTCAATCTCATATGCCCGCAAATCCGGACGACGCGAAAGGATTCCTTCAATCACAGACTGCATTGTGGCGGCAACTCTAAGGACATTTGTAGCATTGGCCTTGACAAACGGCTGTCCGTCAAATACTTCCGGATAATTATCCGCCATTCTGGCTCCCAACTCCCGGGATTGTCTGTAACCTATGCCTGTCAAATCACCTTCACGATACATGACATTGACCTTGAAAGGCTCCAGCCTGTCGTAAACCGCTTTTCCGAATCCTGTCAGATTGCCTTCAGCAGCAGCGGTCTCCAGGACTTCATATATCCGAGGATATGTAACATTGTCATCCACATGACGAGCTCCGTGTCTGAAATATCCATTGATATAGAAGGGCTTATAACCATCCGGAGCATCCGGCACGATTACTTCTCCCGTATTGGCCACGTAATATACCCCGCCTGCCTTCTCCGGATTCCGCTTAAGTTCTTCAAGAGCATTTGCAGGAGCCGGCTTGCTTTTCGGAAGGGAAACCTTGTAAATATATGGCTTCCTGTCTGTCTTCGCAGGATTAGTATTGGTATTCACATACATCCAGTCGCCTACAATAGCAATGTCTTCCAGCTCGTTTGGAATCTGCTCCTGAAGTTCATAACGTGCTGATATTGTGCGTGTATCAGTATCATAGACGCGGATTCGTGACGGTCTTGACGGATCCTGGATGCCAAGCCCGAAACAATAATAGATCTTGCCGTCATGGACACAACCTGCCTGAGTGAACCATGTATCGAAAGGAAATACTACCTGGTCCTCAATATCATTGACCCCAAGGATAATTTCTTTTCCTTCTGACAGCAACGGAACTCTGAACCTTGTCGCGACATATTGGTTTTCATATGCATTGTGAGTAACTTTCCGGACGGTACGTTTTCTGGCAGAGAATACCCACAAGCTGTTGCGTTCTCTGTCCACCATCCAGCTCGGTGCTCCGAAAATGTCCACATAGCCATTCTCCTTCCAGCCTGAATTGTCAAGCGTGATTGTCTGGATCATTTCTGAAGAGAATCTGCGTCCTTTCCTGGTAATGCTCTCCACGAAGCAAGTCCACTCGATATCGCTGCCTACTTTTCCGTTTGAGACATAGAGGAGCGGGAAAGATGCGCCTTTCGCAGTCTCTGTTCCGAAACTTGCATTGTTGGCATGATTGTCCGGTCTGGAGGAAGCCAATGGAAATGATGCCAGCGGCTCCGGAGAAGCTGTCTTGAAGTCATAGACATTGACATTGCCTCCATCTTCCAGCGCGAATACATACCTGTCCCAGATTTCCAGGCCCTGCTGTGCATTGCCCCTTCGCTCTTTTGCGATAAATACCGAGCAATCGACATTCTTCTCCGGTTCCGGATAGATTTGGGCAACGGCCACGCAAGGCAGCATTGACAATATCAAATATGTGGCGAACCTTTTCATTTTCTTCTGCTGTCAATTATTCTGTAAACAATATATATCGCTATGAGCACGGCTATCGAGATCGTAAATCCAAGCACGATATTCTTGACTGCCAATGTTTTAGGATCACCTGCCACCAGAAGGCCCACCAACAGGAGAGCTATCACGCCAAGTGTTATGCAGAAGCAGGATATTGCCATGAAAGAGTAACTCTTGACGCACTTTCTGGTATGCTCGTCAGGCTCGTTGTCCGCATCATGATCATGATATTGGCAGATTGCTTCATATCCGCGGTCCTCCAGCCCTCTGCACCTTGACCGGATTTCCATGACGGCCAGTATAAGGACTGGCAAAACGCATCCTGAGATGGATTCTATAAGACTCTGGCTCAGAACTGAAGCCGGGATGGTGAGTTTCGCGGTAATTCCGATGGCCCAGGTCAATAGCATTGACCATATCAGCTGACGGCCTGTAAGTCTCTTCGAGAAGAGGCCCCAGATAGATGGGATATACAGAGGGCACATTATCATTGTCAAAAGCGTAACTACTACTTTTTCAGCGCCTCCGGCAAATGGAATCAGCATTGACAATCCTATGATTACCAGTCCGAAAATTACGGTGAAGGTTCTTCCGACTTTGATCAGTTTCTTTTCGTCTGCATTGCGGTTTTTCTCGTTATGCATCCAGATGTCGTACGTATAGACATTGGCATAGACATTCAGGATTCCGGAAACGTTGCTCAGTGTCGCCGAGAGCATCGCAGCCAGCATCATGCCGACCATTCCGCTCATCAGGACGAGTTTGCTCATGTTCACATAAGCGTGTTCGCCATTGTATGTCATGGTGACGGCATCTGCATCCAGGGCAAAACCAGGCTCCATCACACGATAAATCATCGTTGGAAGATACCAGATGAGCGGAGTCAGAAAATACAGCAGACCAATGAGATAGGTGCTTTTCTTCGCGTCTTTTCTGGTCGGCACGCTGATATATCTCTGGACAAACGGCCAGTCACCGCCGATCATTGCGACATTGAGGAATACCCATAGGAGCAGCCATCCCCAAGTATATGTTCCGGATGTTCCGGAGAAGAAGCCAGGTATCTGCATCGCACCGTCAATGAAATTGCCGACTCCCCCGACTGCATGGAAAGACAGCGGAATCATGAATACGACTACCGCAAGAAGGACTCCGAACTGGATAACGTCAGTCATGAGGACTGCGAGAAATCCGCCTACTACGGTATATATCAATGCTATGGCTCCTAGAATAAGGAGGGCCCACCAGATGCTGAGATATCCGGCGGCTGTGTCTCCCGCCATTCCTGTCGAAGCGAAAATACTGCCTTCCGGCACTTTGATGAGCGCGCACATTACTACTGCTACCGCATAGAGTGCGACTGCCGTGTGCACCGCTCTTGCGATGATTCCGGAAATCGTGTAGAAGCTTACCGAACTGTGTCCGAAACGGACTGTCAGGAATTCGCCCGGAGATTTTATCTTCAGGCTTCTCCATTTTCCCGATATCCATTTTCCTACTATCAATGATGCCACACCAAGACACATGGCGACTACCACAGCGACAAGTCCTGATTTATAAGCGACTCCGCCCCAGACGACAAATGTGCTGGCGGAGAAGATGGTCATGTATGATGATATGCCGGACAACCACCATGAGGAATTCCTTCCGGCGATGAACATATCTTCCGAACTCTTTATCTTTCTGGACATTATGATGCTTACTGCTATCAGTCCCAAAAAGTAAAATAAGATGACGATGTAGTCAAGTGTTCCCATTAGTTCTAGTATCTGTTAATTATCAAGTCGTTAAACCTGCTGATTCTGTTAATATTAGCATTTTTCAAGATTGCAAAAGTCCGGAAAAAATGTTACAGACATGTTCCGATTTCACGAAGGCGTGATGTCAATGCTGCAATGTCTGCATCCTGTACATTCCTTCCGGCTGCCGCACATTGAGCCGCTGCGACTCCCGCTGACTGTCCCATGTCCATGCAGCTTGACTGGACTCTTATGGAAGCAAATGCTGTCTTGTCTGCACTTATGCATCTCCCGGCCACAATCAGGTTCGGAAAATCCGCTGCTATCAATGACCTGTATGGTACGTAGGCCGGCTGCTTCAGGAAGGTTATATTTTGTTTTTCGCCATTGGCGACATGAATATCAATAGGATGTGCTCCCCTTGAAATACTGTCCTCGAATCTGGTTGCGTTCAGGTATTCTTCGCCTGTCAGCACATGCACTCCCTGTATTCTTCTGGTCTCCCTGACTCCGGCCTGTGTCGAAACGGACATCAGGAAACTGTCCTTGAATTCGTCCACATTTTCCTTAAGGATTGCAGCCATTCTGAAACAGTCCTCTCGAAGTTTGCACTCCGCATGCGAATAATCCCTGTTGTCGCAAGCGTTGCCGGATGTTCTGGTAACATTGACAGTAATAACTCCGGGCTGCATTGTCGGGCAGAACCATGGCCCTCCGAATTCCGGCAAATTGAGTTCATCTTTCCTCGCTATCAGTTTTTCTCTGACCGGCAGGCAATGACAATTCACTCCCTGGCGGTTATGGTGGATAGCTTCCTGCATCATCGGAGTATCGAGATTGACTCCTCCCATTATGAAATATGAAGAAAGCGGCTGAAGAGGACGGCCCTCTGATTCCAGCATCGGCACTCCCGCCATCGCAGCGACATCCGCGTCTCCGGTACAATCAATGAATACTTTCGCAGCAAGAGCCTCTGCACCATTTTTATTGTCAATGATAATGTAGCTGATTCTGTTTCCGTCTTTTACGCATCCAGAAAGATATGAATGCATATAGATATCCACTCCAGCTTCCAGTACCATCCTCTGCGCAATGAGTTTGTAATGTTCCGGTTCGAAGGCAACATTGGCAAGCGGTGATTCGATTTCTGCACCTCCTGCATTTTTCAATTTCTGTACGAATTCCCATGGGATTCCGCCCGTAACTTGCTTTCCGTTATAAGAGAATACACTAATCGGATTTACATATCCGGCAGTTGCCATACCTCCGAAAAACCCGTATTGCTCCACTATTGCTGTTTTTGCCCCTTCTCTGGCAGCCGCAATTGCTGCAATGAAGCCGGCTGGACCGCCTCCGCAGACGACGACATCATATTCGCCTACTACAGGTACTGTGTTCCGGATTTCAATTCTGGACACTGGTTTCATATTGTCTATAATTTTAAGTCTATACTGCATCTTATTGGTTATCAGTTCATTCACTATCATTGACCAATCCCTTTACATGGATTGTACTTCAGGGCATCCTTTCGGACAAATGATTTGAACCGATTCAAATACACTGCAAATATAGAAATTTTTTGAATCGGTTCAAATATTTATTGCAAATTTTTAGTATTTTTGAAAAAGATGAAAACTGGATACCTCATATTCGGCAAGGAATACTGTGATGAAAATCTTTTGGCATAGTATTGGACTCACAGGCCATGAAAGCAGGATTGGAAATGGAAAAAATTACTATCAAAGATATTGCGCGTGAAGCCGGAGTGTCTGTCGGACTTGTCTCTATGACGCTTAATGGCAGGAGTGGTGTAAATCCGAAGACGGCTGACGCTATCATGAAGGTGATCAAACGGCTTAATTATACCCCGAACAAGGCTGCGTCTGCGCTACGTATCGGGTACAAGAAGACTATCGGTGTGATTACTCCGGATCTTGCCAACCACTATTTCTCCGACATTTCCAGGCATATTGAAAATATTGCCTATGACAATGGATATACGGTTCTGTTCGGCAGTTCGGACGATCGCATTGACAAAATCGGCCAGCTTATCGAGACTTTTCATTCCGATGGGGTGAAGGGGCTTCTTCTGAGTCCGTGCGACGGCTGTGAGGAGGAGTTGAGAAAGGCGATGAGACTCGGTATGAAAGTGGTCCTGATGAACCGTGACCTGCCTGGTCTTGAGGATGTCGGAAGAATTCTTCTGGACAATGACAAGGCCATCCAGATGGGTCTGCACCATCTTCTGGACAATGGATACAGGCATCTCGAGATGATTTCCAACGATATAAAGCTTTCGACTTTGAATATGCGTGAGCGCAGTTATCTGAAGACGATGAATGAGATGGGCTTCGGTGACATCGCCAACGTAAGTTATGTCAATGAAAATAATTCGGATGAGCTCGAGCAATGTATCCGTGAAGTCGTAAGTCGGGGTACGGATGCAATTTTCATCCCGCGTGGTTATCTGGCGCTATATGTGAGCAAGGCCATCAAGCGCCTGGGCTTGCGTATCCCGGAAGACCTGGCCATCATAGGTTTCGACGGCGGCGAGACATATCGTATCGCGACTCCAACATTGACCCAACTAAGTCAGAATACGAGGGAGACTGCCGTGGACGCATTCAACATGTTGATCGACATGCTAAAGGATAATGCCCCTGGCAAGGATATTTATCTGGAGCCGAAGTTGGAGGAGGGCGACTCGACAAGGAGATGTCGTGAGTAATCTGAATCTTGCAGTACGCAGTCTGGCTGGCTGTTTCACAGGTTCATATATCTGGTCAATGAAGGGGTTGAGAGTTTTTTCAGCAAAGTCATAGGTTCCTACCCGATGTGCGCCGAATATGGTTTTTAACGAGACTATAGTACATCATGCCTGCCGGGGGAGACTGTCCGAAAAGTCAAACATTCCTCAGCGAGAATCGAGAATCCGCTTCTGGCATTGTATAGGGGTACGGGGTATTTCAGTCTCGCGTGGGCTTTTCGGACGGCCTGTGGGGGGGGGAAAAAAAGCACCGGGAGGTTTTGGAATGAGGTCTCTGGTTTCCGTACCTGCCAGCAGAAGTTTTAAGAGATGCTTCGAGCAAGGTCTCAGGCCGTGTATTTAAGTAAGCATACAAATAAGTTGGTAGAGATTTGTGATGGATTTTCGAGGATAGATTCCTTTTATGTGCTGGACGCACACGACTGATGATGCAGGAATATAGACAGAAAAGACTCGCAAAGATTCCCAAGTTATTTTTTTAAGGATTACTAAGCGGCATAGATAGAATATAATCTCAGTTTTTACACTATATTTACATGATGTAAAAATTAGCTTACAACATGGAGAGTTCAGATATCATAAATTTTCTCGAGCATAAGGGAGTCAAAGCTACGGCCAACAGACTCCTAATTTTCAAAGCTTTACTTGATGTGCATAAGCCAATGAGTCTCTCTGCACTGGAGGATGCCCTCCCTGACATGGACAAGTCCAGCATATTTCGGGTTATGTCAATGTTTCTGGAGCACGATGTAGTTCATGCTTTCGAGGATGGCCGTGGTGTAGTTAATTATGAGCTCTGCAGTCATGACGGCGCCTGCAATCATACCGATGGACATATTCATTTCTATTGTGAATCATGCCACCAGTCGTATTGCTTTGAAAACCAGCAAATTCCCATGGTTTCTATACCTGATGGTTTCGAGTCGCATTCAGTTTCTTTTGTAGTCAAAGGACTTTGTCCCGAGTGTCGTAAACATTCAAAGTAATATAGTCGGGGGTCGTGAAGTAAGATAGCGTCATGTGGTCATTCTACATGGCAGACTGTCTAAACTGCCAGATGACTTGCAATAGAATAATCAATTATAAATGGTGTAAAAAACAGGCATTATTTACACAGAATTGATCAATTGAAACAAACGGTGTAAAATCAGGCGGATATTTAAACCGTTTTGTCAGTATGACATAGTTGCAGTCGGGGCCTGGTGCCCATCCGTCGTTACCGAGCTGGCATTTCGGACCTTGGTTCTGCCACAGAGATACGTAACAAGGACACTTGAGTAGCCATAATGAGTGGACAGGCGCAGAATTTCCGGAAACCAAATAAGGAGAGCCCTGATTTTCGACCCTCTTGACAGGCGTGATTAGGAACACATTCGCGGTAAGACACTAAAATTGAGCGCATTGCAAGACTTGAGCCGCGACAGGAATCTGCCAAGACCACCTTTCGGAACGACCTCTTGCCAAGAGACTTATTACCTAATCAATTAAGATACAGACAATTACGGCCACATCGACCTGTCAAGCTGTCAAGAGGGTCGAAAAGCTCACGGTAAAATAGACGATGCGGACGGGCACGCACCATTGGGGCAATAATGCATGGACAGGCGCGGATGAATTTCCGGAAACCAATCAAGGAGAGCCATGATTTTCGACCCTCTTGGCAGGCGCGATTCCGGACACATTCGCGGTAAGATACTGAAGATGAGAGCGTTGCGAGATTAAAGGCACGATAGGAATCTGCCAAGACCACCTTTCGAAACGACCTCTTGGCAAGAGACTTATTTCTTAATCAATTAAGATACAGACAATTACAGATGCATTTACCTGTCAAGAGGGTCGAAATTCACACTGGAAAGCAAATGTACGGAACCGCTGGCTGCGCATCAATACGTAACTCCGGAGACACCCACGAAAATGACAAAGCGAGAAAAAACGGCAAAACAAGGATAAACTCAAACATAGTTCTACCACAGGGACAGGACAGAGAGAAACCCGCATGGCCATATAGCGTGGACAGGTGCAAAATTTCGACCCTCTTGGCAGGCGGGATTAGGAACACATTCGCGGTAAGATACTGAAGATGAAATCGTTGCGAGATTAAAGCCACGACATGAATCTGCCAAGACCACCTTTCGAAACGACCTCTTGGCAAGAGACTGATTACTTAATCAATTAAGATGCAAACAATTACAGCCACATCGACCTGTCAAGAGGGTCGAAACTGAGACGGTCACCACACACGTGGCCCTATGGCAGGGACAACGGCAAAACCAGGACACACTCAACAATAGACAAAAGTACGTGTGCGATTGTTGTCCGGAGTGTCGTAAACATACAGGATAGTTGTCAATGCCGCCTGTGTTCCCATCCGGCCAGTTCCCGCCCGGGGCCTGCGGACAGGTACGCCCCGTCGGGGCTACCCTTCCCAGCGCTGCGCGGCGGGCTCCTTCTCGCTCACGAAGCCGCGGACGGCTACGCCTGTACGCTGGCCCGGGCAGCATCCCCACAGGGAAACACGTCATTCCTGAACCGTGGTCCTGCCACAGGGACAGGCCGCAACGACACCTGCGTGGACAGGTGCAGAAGTTGGACCTTCCGGGAGGGAGCGACGCTGGCATTCCTGACCTGATTTTTGCCACTAGGTAACGCCGCAGGCACACACGCATGGACATAGGGCGTTGGCAACTGATGTGCTCCCGAGCACACCTGCAAACACGAAAAAGAGTCTCCAGACGATCTCTCGTCTGAAGACTCTTTCAAAGCACGGCGGCTTCCTACTCTCCCACCTGGTCTGGCAGTACCATCGGCGATGACGGGCTTAGCTTCTCTGTTCGGAATGGGAAGAGGCGGTTCCCCGTCGCTATAGCCACCGCTGTATATAACTTGAGAGAAAACAATCGGAAGACAGCTTCCTATTTTCATACGCCTAACTTTCTTTGAAAGAAAGATGTCGGGCCATTAGTACAGGTCCGCTGAGGACGTCACCGTCCTTGCACGTCCTGCCTATCAACGTGGTAGTCTCCCACGACCCTCTATGGAAGTCTCATCTCGGAGATGGCTTCGCGCTTAGATGCTTTCAGCGCTTATCCTAACCCAACGTGGTTACCCGGCGGTGCAGCTGGCGCTACAACCGGTACACCAGAGGTTGGTCCGTCCCGGTCCTCTCGTACTAAGGACAGGCCTCCTCAAACTTCCCGCGCCCACAACAGATAGAGACCGAACTGTCTCACGACGTTCTGAA